>Ga0209992_10000185_pt1 | contig 87054 bp, 99 predicted proteins | sample 2SBtaG_2_FD_182564 | JGI IMG/M metagenome (GOLD analysis project Ga0209992, IMG submission 182564) | Deep subsurface microbial communities from Kolumbo volcano to uncover new lineages of life (NeLLi) - 2SBTROV12_ACTIVE470 metaG (SPAdes)... | ecosystem: Environmental > Aquatic > Marine >... | reverse complement strand
GTTAAGTTGATTGCACCGATTGCGATGGAAGATGGTTTGCGTTTCGCAGTAAGAGAAGGTGGTCGCACAGTGGGTGCGGGCGTAGTAGCTAAAATTATAGAGTGAGTGTAATGGCAAACCAAACAATTAGAATACGGTTAAAAGCATTTGATCATAAATTAATTGATCAGTCTGCAGGTGAGATAACTGAAACCGCAAAACGTACCGGAGCGATGGTTAAGGGACCGATTCCATTACCGACGAAAAAAGAACGATTCACGGTTTTGATTTCACCGCATGTCAATAAAGATGCGCGTGATCAATATGAATTAAGAACATACAAACGTATGCTTGATATTGTAGAGCCAACCGATAAAACGGTCGATGCTCTTATGAAACTAGATCTGGCAGCCGGTGTTGATGTTCAGATTCAACTTAATTAAGTAATAAGAAAGCAGAGAGGAATTGACAAATGTCAATGGGTCTTATTGGACGTAAATGTGGTATGACGAGAGTTTTCGAAGCAGATGGCTCTTCGGTTCCCGTTACAGTATTGCAAGTAGAAAATAATCGTGTCACACAGGTTAAAACAACTGAACGTGATGGTTATACGGCTTTGCAAGTAGCGGCGGGTGAAAAAAAATCTTCAAAAGTCAGCAAGGCGATGGCGGGCCATTATTCGGCCGCTGAAAGTTTAGCTGGGCGGGGGCTTTGGGAGTTTAGAGTAGAGCCGAAACAAGCTGAAAACTATGTGTTAGGTGCGGAAGTGCCTGTTACCTTGTTTGAAAAAGGTCAGTTAGTTGATGCGCGTGGCGTCAGTATCGGTAAAGGTTTTCAGGGTGGTGTGAAGCGCCATAACTTTACCATGCAGGATGCGACCCACGGTAACTCTATTTCGCACAGAGCAAACGGATCGATTGGTCAGTGTCAAACGCCAGGGCGTGTATTTAAAGGTAAGAAGATGTCTGGACATATGGGTGCTGCTAAAACAACAGTGCAGAATTTAACCATTCATTCTGTTGATGAAGCAAGAAATCTTATCTTGGTTAAGGGTGCCGTTCCGGGGCCTAAAGGCAGTGATGTTGTTATAACACCTGCGATTAAATTAAAAAATAAAGGTTAAGTTATGGTTTTAGAAGTTCAAGCAATTAGCGATAAAGATTCAGTAGGTGCGGTTGCTGTTTCTGAGGCTGTTTTTGATCAACCATTTAATGAAACATTAATTCATCAATTGGTTACTAAATATTTGGCAGGTGCTAGAGCGGGTACCAAAGCACAAAAAAATCGTTCGGCAGTCAGTGGTGGTGGTATTAAGCCATGGCGTCAGAAAGGTAATGGTCGTGCACGAGCCGGTACTTCTAGAAGTCCATTGTGGCGTTCAGGGGGTGTTACGTTTGCCGCTCAGCCCAGGAGTCATGAGCAAAAATTAAACAAGAAAATGTTTAAAACAGCGGTTAGATCGATTTTTTCAGAACTACTTCGTCAAGACCGTCTAGTTGTGAGCAATGACATTGTTCCTTCAACACCTAAAACAAAAGAATTAGTGGCGAAGTTAATCGATGTAAAAGCGAACAGAATCATGATCGTTGCACATGAGATTAATGAAAACCTTGAGTTGGCATCTAGAAACATACCGAATGTTTCAGTGACAACAGCTAATTATCTTAACCCTGCTTATTTAGTGGGTGCCGATAAGGTGATTATGACTGAGCAGGCTTTAAAGCAGTTGGAGGAGCGTTTAGGATGAATAATCAAGAATTAGCCAGTTTGATTTTGGCGCCGATTGTATCTGAGAAATCAAGTATAGACGCTGAAAAAAACAAACGGTTTGTATTTAAGGTGCAAACTCGGGCAACAAAATTTGATATTAAAAAATCAGTAGAATTAATGTTTGATGTTGAGGTTGACTCTGTTCAGGTCCTTAATGTTAAAGGTAAGGCAAAGCGATTCGGTCGCACATTTGGCAAAAGGTCAGATTGGAAAAAGGCCTACGTGAAGTTGAAGCCAGGTCATGATATTGATTTTGCTACAGCCTGATAAATTAAGAATAAGCTCAATAGATACGGTGAACACATGGCAATTGTAAAATCAAAACCGACCTCTCCAGGTTCGCGCTTTGTAATTCGTGTTAAAAATGACGATTTACATAAAGGTAAGCCTCACGCGGCTTTGTTGGAGAAAAAAAGTAAAACGGGCGGTAGAAATAACCAAGGTAGAATTACTACACGACATATTGGTGGTGGGCATAAGCAGCATTACCGGGTTATTGACTTCAAACGAATTAAGGATGAAATTCCAGCAATCGTAGAACGTGTAGAATATGATCCAAATAGAACTGCTAATATTGCATTAGTATTGTATAATGATGGGGATCGGAAGTACATCATTGCACCGAAGGGGCTTTCAGCCGGAGATGAGGTTATCTCGGGTCCGCATGCACCCATTAAAGTCGGTAACTGCTTGCCACTACGAAACATGCCGTTGGGTTCTTTAGTTCATTGTGTTGAACTGAAGCCGGGTAAAGGTGCGCAGATAGCAAGAAGTGCAGGAACCTCTGTCCAGCTAGTTGCTAAAGAAGGCGTACATGTGACGTTACGTTTACGCTCAGGTGAAATGCGTAAAGTCTTAGCAGAATGTAGGGCTGTTGTGGGTGAGGTATCTAATTCTGAGCATAATTTAAGATCACTCGGCAATGCCGGGGCATCAAGAAGACGGGGTATTCGACCCACAGTTCGTGGTGTGGCGATGAATCCAGTGGATCATCCGCATGGTGGTGGTGAAGGTCGCACCTCAGGTGGACGTCATCCTGTATCACCGTGGGGTGTTCAGACTAAAGGGTTTAAAACCCGTAAAAATAAACGTACTGACAATATGATTGTCAGACGCCGTAAGAAGAAATAAGAGAGGTTAGCGTGGCACGCTCTATAAAGAAAGGACCATTTGTTGATCATCATTTACTTAAAAAAGTAGCTGATGCAGTTGAGTCAAACAGTAAGAAACCTATTAAAACATGGTCGCGTAGATCCATGATCCTACCGGATATGTTGGGATTGACTATTGCAGTTCATAATGGACGGCAGCATATGCCTGTAATGGTTACAGAGAATATGGTGGGTCATAAACTGGGTGAATTTGCGCCAACGCGTACGTTTAGAGGTCATTTGGCCGATAAGAAATCAAGGTAAGGTTTTTTGAAGATGGAAATATCAGCAAGATTAAATAATGCACCCATGTCCGCTCAAAAAGCGCGCTTGGTTGGTGATCAGATCAGAGGGTTGCCTGTAGATAAAGCATTGAATGTTTTAAAATTTAGCCCAAAAAAAGCGGCTGAACTTATGCTTAAAATTCTCGAGTCAGCAATCGCTAATGCAGAACATAATGAAGATGCTGATGTTGATGAATTGAAAGTTTCAACTGTGTACGTAAATGAGGGTTCAACGCAAAAACGCCTGCGAACACGTGCTAAAGGTAGAGCGAACCGTATATTAAAGCGTTCGTGTCATATAACCATTAAAGTAACAGAATTCGAGTAGGGGTAATTGTAATGGGTCAAAAGGTACATCCAACGGGCATACGTTTAGGGATAGTTAAAGACTGGACCTCTAGGTGGTATGCTAACTCAAAAGACTATCCGGTTTTGTTGGGTCAGGATTTGAAGGTGCGTAGTTATCTTAAGGAGAAACTAGCACATGCGTCGGTGAGTAGAATTCAGATTAACCGTCCTGCAGGCAATGCACAAATTACCGTTCATACGGCCCGTCCTGGTATTGTTATCGGTAAAAAAGGTGAGGATATCGATAAGTTGCGTACCGCAGTATCGGCGATGATGGGGGTTCCTGTTCAAATTAATGTCGAAGAGATTAGGAAGCCTGAATTAGATGCACAGTTAGTCGCAGAAGGGATTGCGCAGCAATTGGAGCGACGAATTATGTATCGCCGTGCCATGAAACGTTCAGTGACTAACACCATGCGCTTAGGGGCCGAAGGGATTAAGATTAATCTGGGTGGACGCCTGAATGGTGCTGAGATTGCCCGTAGTGAGTGGTATCGCGAAGGTCGTGTACCGTTACACACGTTGAGAGCTGATATTGATTACGGTTTTGCTGAAGCGCTAACAACCTATGGCATTATCGGTATTAAGGTTTGGATTTTCAAAGGCGAAGTTTTTGGCTATGACAGTCAGGCTAAAACTACGGTTTCAAAAAAAAATAAAAAGTAAGTAAAGACGATGCTTCAACCAAAAAGAACAAAATTCAGAAAACAGCATAAGGGTAGAAATACCGGTATTGCAGTTAGGGGCTCTAGCGTTAGCTTTGGCGAGTACGGTCTAAAATCAACTTCTCGTGGGCGATTAACGTCGCGTCAAATTGAGGCGGCACGTAGAACCATTACTCGTCATGTAAAGCGGGGCGGAAAGTTATGGATTCGTGTGTTCCCGGACAAGCCAATTACTAAGAAGCCGCTTGAAGTTAGAATGGGTAAAGGTAAAGGGAGTGTTGAGTATTGGGTTGCTCAGATCAGACCGGGTACCATGCTTTATGAAATTCAGGGTGTTTCTGAAGATCTTGCACGCGAAGCTTTTACGTTAGCGGCAGCCAAACTTCCTGTTAAAACAACTTTTACTACTCGTACGGTAATGTAATGAAAGCAACTGAACTTCGTGAAAAAAATTCACAAGAATTAAATCAAATGTTGACCGATTTAGCGCGTGAACAATTTAACCTGAGAATGCAGAAAGGCACCGGTCAGCTTGCCAAAACCGATTCGATGAAAAAGAATCGTCGCGATGTTGCGCGCATTCATACCATTCTTAAAGAAATGACGGCATCAGAATCATGAGTGAAAATAAAGAAAATTTACGGACAACTACCGGTCGGGTAGTCAGTAATAAGATGGACAAAACGGTCACAATCAGTGTTGAGCGTCTTGTAAAACATCCGGTATATAATAAGTATATTAAGCGCTCGTCAAAATTAATGGCTCATGATGCGAACAATGAATGCCAGGAAGGGGACCTTGTATCCGTGACCTCCAGCAGACCACTGTCAAAAAATAAGAAGTGGGTTTTGGTGGAAGTTTTACAACGTCCAAATAACTAATACAGAAAATATCAGTCAGGATTAATCATGATTCAAACTCAATCAAGGCTTGGCGTTGCTGACAATAGTGGTGCAAAAGAAGTGATGTGCATTAAGGTGTTAGGGGGTTCTCATCGCCGCTATGCAAACATTGGTGACATCATTAAAGTCAGTATTAAAGATGCAATTCCTCGTGGGAAAGTAAAGAAAGGTGAGGTGCATAACGCTTTAGTAGTCAGGACGCGCAAAGGTGTACGCAGACCTGATGGTTCTGTTATTCGTTTTGACAGTAACTCAGCAGTAATTCTGAATGCTAATTTACAACCCATTGGAACACGTATTTTTGGCCCGGTAACCCGTGAGTTAAGAAACGAGAAGTTCATGAAAATTGTATCACTTGCTCCAGAAGTGCTTTAAGTAGATAAGGTCTCAAAATGAATAAGATCAGAAAAGGTGATGACGTACTCGTCCTCGCGGGTAAAGATAAAGGTAAGCAAGGGGTGGTAAGCCATCTTGTTGGTGATGATAGAGTCGTGGTCTTAGGTGTAAACCAAGTCAAGAAGCATCAAAAACCCAATCCACAAAAGAATATTGAAGGCGGTATTGTCGAAAAAGCAATGTCCATTCATCTATCAAACGTGGCTTTATATAACCAAGCAACCAAGAAAGCTGACAAAGTTGGTTTTAAAACGCTTGATGACGGCACTAAAGTGCGTTTCTTTAAATCCAACAATGAAATTGTTGACGCATAAAATTCGGAAAATCGATCATGGCTCGTTTACAAACAGAATATAAAGAAAAAATCATTCCTGGGTTAACCAAAGAGTTTGGATTTAAATCAGTTATGGAAGCACCGAGAATCACTAAAATCACCTTGAATATGGGTGTGGGTGACGCGGTTGCTGATAAAAAAGTAATACAGGCAGCGGTGGCTGACATGGAGAAAATTGCCGGTCAGAAAGCTATTATTACCAAGGCAAGAAAATCTATTGCGGGTTTCAAAATTCGTGATGATATGCCGATTGGTTGTAAAGTGACCTTGCGCAGTGATCGTATGTATGAATTTTTAGATCGCCTGATCAGTATTGCAATCCCGAGGATTAGGGATTTTAGAGGCATGAGTAGTAAAAGTTTTGATGGCCGTGGTAATTACTCCATGGGTGTTAAAGAGCAAATCATTTTCCCAGAAATTGATTACGATAAGATTGATAAGATTCGTGGCTTGGATATCACCATTACTACAACGGCTAAAAATGACGAAGAAGGTTTAGCCTTGTTAAAACATTTTAATTTTCCATTTAAGACTTAAAGGCTACGTTATGGCTAAGAAATCAATGATTGCTCGTGAACATAAACGCGAAAAATTAGTTAAAAAGTTTTACGAAAAGCGTCAAGAATTAAAAGCGCTTATCCTTAACCCGAATACCTCTCGGGAAGATCGTCAAACTGCTCAAATCAAGTTGCAAAAGCTACCAAGGGATTCCAGTGGGGCGAGATTGCGTAATCGTTGTAGCCTAACGGGTCGTCCGCACGGTTATTACAGAAAATTTGGCCTTGGGCGCAATAAATTAAGGGAATCAACCATGCGTGGTGAAGTGCCTGGGCTTTCTAAAGCCAGTTGGTAATCATCCCTAATATTAAAGAGTTGGAGCAAAACTTATGAGTATGTCAGACCCGGTATCGGATATGTTAACCCGGATAAGAAACGGTCAGTCAGCCACCAAACAAATGGTCGCTATGCCGAATTCTGCAATGAAAGTATCAATTGCTAACGTATTAAAAGAAGAAGGTTACATCACCGATTATGCGGTTGAGAAAAACGGTAATCATGACGAATTAACCATTACCTTGAAATACTATCAGGGCCGCCCTGTCATTGAGAAAGTTACCCGAGTGAGTAGACCCGGTTTGCGTATTTACAAGTCAAAAGACGAATTACCATCGGTTTTAGGTGGTCTTGGAATTGCCATCATTTCGACCTCTAAAGGTGTGATGACTGATAGAGCTGCACGTGCTATTGGTAACGGTGGCGAAGTGATCTGTACAGTCAGTTAAAATTAGGATAAATCAATGTCAAGAATAGCGAATAATCCTGTTGTCATCCCTGCCGGTGTTGATATTAATCTGGATGGAAGCAATATAACTGTTAAAGGTTCAAAAGGACAATTGACACAGAATTTGCATAAAAGCGTCAGTTGTGAAATTGCCGAGAATGCTTTACAGGTCATTTGGGATAAAGAAGATAAAAAAGCAGCGGCTCAGGCAGGCACTGCGCGAGCTAATATTCACAATATGGTGATGGGTGTCAGTGTCGGTTTCGAAAAGAAATTGACCCTAGTCGGTGTCGGTTATCGGGCGCAGGTTAAAGGTAAGGCATTGAGTTTATCATTAGGGCTGTCGCATCCCGTTGAGTATCCGATGCCAGATGGGATAACAATTGAGTCTCCAAGCCAGACAGAAGTTATTGTAAAAGGCAGTGATAAACAGCAAGTGGGTCAGGTGTCAGCAGAAATAAGAGCTTATCGCCCGCCCGAGCCTTATAAGGGTAAAGGGATTCGTTATGCAGACGAGCATGTTGCAAGAAAAGAAGCTAAAAAGAAATAAGGTAAATTAATGAATAAATTAGCAGCCAGAAACAGACGGCGGATTAAGACACGTAGCCATATTAAGCGGCTCGCTGTCAATCGCTTGACGATCCATAGAACATCACAACATATATATGCCCAGGTTATTAGCGCGGATGGTAATTCTACCCTAGCAAGTGCATCAACTACTCAGGCGGATGTTAAGTCTTCATTGAAGAATACAAGTAATGTTGAAGCAGCAAAAGCTGTCGGTAAACATATCGCAGAAAAAGCAATTGCAGCCGGTATTACCGAAGTTGCTTTTGATCGTTCAGGTTTTAAATATCATGGTCGCGTGAAAGCTCTAGCAGATGCTGCACGTGAATCTGGTTTGCAATTTTAGGGGATTAGAAGAATGGCTACAGCACCTTCTCAAGGTAACACAAACACCGACGGGCTTGAAGAAAAGCTGGTATCAGTACGTCGAGTGGCTAAAGTGGTAAAAGGCGGTCGTGTTTTTGGCTTTTCTGTATTGACAGTTGTCGGTGATGGAGAAGGACGCGTTGGCTATGGTGTCAGTAAGGCACGTGAAGTTCCGAATGCGATTCAAAAGTCAATGGATCAGGCACGTAAGAATATGCGTCAGGTTTCGTTAAAAGGTGACACCTTACAATACACGATTATGGCGTCGACAGGTGCTGCGAAAGTTTATATGCAGCCGGCTTCGGAAGGGACTGGTATTTTAGCAGGCGGTGCCATGCGGGCTGTCTTTGAGGCTGTCGGCATTCATAACGTTTTAGGAAAATGTATTGGAACTAACAATCCTATTAACGTAGTTCGGGCAACGATTAACGGTCTGGCTGAAATGACAGATGCAAAACAGGTGGCTGCGAAACGCGGTCTACCTGTTGATAAAATTACGGGATAATAGTGATGGCGACACAAAAGACAGTCAGGGTCACTATGACCAAAAGTAAAATTGGTCGTTTACCTAAGCATAAAGCATGTTTAAGCGGTTTGGGTTTGCGAAAAATCAATCAAACAGTAGAAGTTATTGATACCCCTGAAAATAGGGGCATGATCAATAAAATCTCTTACATGCTTAGAGTAGAGGCGGAGTAATGTTTTTAAATACCATTAAACCGAGTGCCGGAACAAAGAAAAAAGCCAAAAGAGTGGGTCGTGGGATTGGTTCTACTTTAGGTAAAACCTGTGGTCGCGGTCATAAAGGGCAAAAATCCAGAAGCGGTGGTTTTCATAAAGTTGGTTTTGAAGGTGGACAAATGCCTTTGCAACGTCGATTACCTAAAGTGGGTTTTAGTTCTCGCTCTAAAAAATATACCGCAGAAGTTAGGTTATCAGAGCTTCAAGGTTTGAATGTTGAGGTAATCAGCCTACAAACGTTGATTGAAAATAATTTAGTTCCGGCTATTACCAAAAAAGCAAAAGTAATTATGTCCGGTGAACTTAATGAGGCAGTGAGCATTCAAGGTTTAGGGGTAACGCCCGGTGCAAGAGCTGTGATTGAATCCGCAGGCGGAAAAATAGAGGCGTAAGTGAATACTACAGCAGCGCAAATGCAAAATTCAGCAGGACGATTTTCTGAGCTACGCTCAAGATTGTTTTTTGTTCTAGGAGCTTTTTTTGTTTATCGTGTCGGTGCACATATTCCGGTGCCGGGTGTAGACCCTGAAGCCTTGGCTTTGATGTTCAAGCAACAAGAAGGTTCTATTCTGGACATGTTTAACATGTTTTCCGGGGGTGCTTTAAAACGCTTGAGTATTTTTGCTTTAGGAATTATGCCTTACATTTCGGCATCAATTATCACCCAGTTATTGGGTGTGATGGTTCCCGCGGTTGAACGAATTAAAAAAGAAGGTGAGGCGGGGCGTCGAAAAATCACCCAATACACACGTTATGCGACTGTTGTATTAGCAACATTCCAATCCATCGGTGTTTCGCTTGCACTGCAATCGCAAACAGCAGGTGGTCTACCTGTGGTTATTAGTCCCGGAATTCATTTCGTATTTATTACCGCGGTCACACTGGTGACAGGTACGGTATTTTTAATGTGGTTAGGTGAGCAAATCACCGAGCGCGGTATTGGTAATGGTATTTCGTTGATTATTTTTGCCGGTATCGTCGCAGGATTGCCTTCGGCTATTGGTGGCACCTTAGAATTAGCCCGTACGGGTGAACTTAACGGCGCTTTCATTATCGCCTTGTTTTTTATTGCTTTAGCGGTAACCGCTCTGGTTGTTTTTGTTGAGCGTGGCCAGCGACGCATTGTGATTAATTATCCCAAGCGTCAACAAGGGAAACGAATGTACGCCGGTCAAAGTAGTTTTTTACCGTTAAAATTAAATATGGCCGGTGTGATACCCCCAATCTTCGCCTCCAGTATCATTTTGTTTCCATCCACTATTGCCGGTTGGTTTAGTGATGTTGAAGGGCTGGGCTGGTTACAGGAAGTTTCGATGGCCTTATCGCCTGGGCAACCGATCTATGTTATGTTTTACGCTCTGGCTATTATTTTCTTCTGCTTTTTCTATACGGCATTAGTTTTTAATGCCAAAGACACAGCGGATAACTTAAAGAAATCAGGTGCATTTGTACCCGGTATACGACCCGGCCAGCAAACGACGATATTTGTCGATAAAGTATTGACGCGGTTAACCTTAATTGGAGCTGTTTATATTACCGCTGTCTGTTTGTTACCGGAATTCCTGATCGTTTACTGGAATGTTCCTTTCTACTTTGGCGGTACATCGTTATTGATTATTGTCGTCGTGGTGATGGATTTTATGTCACAAACACAAACGCTTATGATGTCTCAGCAATACGAAGGCATTATGAAAAAAGCGAATTTCAAAAAATAAATTTATTTAGAGAATAGGAAAAGCTGATGAAAGTAAGAGCTTCCGTCAAAAGAATTTGTAAAAACTGTAAAGTGATAAAGCGTAATGGTGTTATTCGCGTTATTTGTAAAGATGGGCGTCATAAACAGCGCCAGGGTTAGTTTTTTATTGAGCTGAAATGGTGGAAATGATATAATTTTCTGCTTAACTTTAGAGTTTGTAATAGGAGATAGGTTAGATGGCACGTATTGCCGGAATAAATATATCAGATCATAAACATGCCGTCATAGCGTTGACAGCCATTTATGGTATTGGTCGTACAACAGCAAGTCAAATATGTAATGAAGTCAATATTAAGCCGGATGTTAAAATTCGTGAGTTGACTGAAGAGCAATTAGAGTTAATTCGTACCGTGGTTTCAAAGATAACTGTTGAAGGTGATCTGCGTCGTGAAGTCACTATGAATATTAAACGGTTAATGGATTTGGGTTGTTTTCGAGGTATTCGCCATAGACGTGGCTTGCCGCTACGTGGCCAGAGAACACAAACCAACGCAAGAACGCGAAAGGGTCCAAGAAAAGCCATTCGTAAATAACAGCAGTTAAGAGGATACAATATGGCAGCTCCGAGCCGTAATAAAAAAAGAATTAAAAGAGAAGTCGCCGATGGGATTGCCCATGTGCACGCCTCTTTTAACAACACCATTATTACTATTACAGATCGTAAAGGTAATGCACTGTCTTGGGCCACAGCCGGGGGTTCAGGTTTTCGTGGGTCTAGAAAAAGTACGCCATTTGCAGCGCAGGTGGCAGCTGAAAGAGCCGGTGAAGTGGCTAAGGAATATGGGGTTAAAAACCTTGATGTTATGATTAAAGGCCCGGGCCCGGGTCGTGATTCCACCATACGGTCGCTGAATGCAATTGGGTTTAAAATCAATAGTATTGTTGATGTAACACCGATTCCGCATAATGGTTGTCGTCCGCCTAAGAAACGTCGCGTATAAAGAATTTTGGAGTAATTTAGAAATGGCAAGATATTTAGGACCTACCTGTAAACTGAGTCGACGAGAAGGCACTGACTTATTTCTTAAAAGTCGTGGTAAATCGTTAGAGGGAAAGTGTAAATTAGACACACCTCCGGGACAGCACGGTGTCAGGCGGAACAGACCGTCAAACTATGCCCTGCAGTTACGCGCTAAACAACGGATGCGTAGAATCTACGGGGTATTAGAAAAACAGTTTAGAAATTACTATAAATCAGCAGCCGGACAAAAAGGTTCAACCGGTGAGAACTTGTTGAATTTATTAGAAACACGGCTTGATAATGTGGTTTACAGAATGGGTTACGCTGCAACACGTGCAGAAGCCAGACAACTGGTTTCACATAAGGCGATTCTATTAAACGATCAAATCAATAATATTCCGTCTGCTAAAGTGAGTCCGGGTGATGTCGTTTCGATCCGTGAGAAATCAAAAAAACAATTACGTATCATTGATGCGTTAACGGTTGCTGAGCAGTATGGTTTTCCTATTTGGATGGATATTGATGTTAAAGCGATGTCGGGTACGTTTAAATCTCTCCCAGATCGTGTTGATTTGGGCAGTGATATGAATGAATTACTGGTCGTTGAGCTTTATTCTAAATAATTGATTGATTGAGGTTGCTTATATGCAGAATCCGTTATCCGGATTGTTAAGACCTGGCATGGTTCAAGTCGAAACCATTAGCACGAACCATTCTAAAGTTATCATTGAGCCACTGGAACGTGGTTATGGTCATACTTTAGGGAATGCGTTAAGGCGAGTGATTTTATCGACTATTCCTGGTTTTGCTGTTACTGAGATTGAAATAGAGGGTGTTCAACATGAATACTCGTCTATCGAAGGGGTTCAGGAAGATGTGATTGACATCATTCTGAATCTTAAAAATTTAGCCATTGTGCTACATGAAAAAACAGAAGTTGAACTGACGGTATCAAAACAAGGCCCAGGTGCAGTGTTAGCCGGTGATATTGCCTTAACACATGATGTTGAGATTATTAATCCTGAATTAGTGATTGCTAATATCACACAAGATGTTAGTTTTGAGCTGAGGATAGTTGTTAAAGGTGGTCGAGGCTATGAGTCTGCTGCTGATAGAAAAAAATCAACTGACAATACCTCGGTTGCTGCTATTCAAATTGATTCAGCGTTTAGCCCTATTCGTAATGTTGCTTATTCGGTTGATAAAACCCGGGTTGATCAGCGCACGGGCTTAGATAAATTGATTATTAATCTGGAAACCAATGGTACGGTCGATCCGGAAGAAACGATCAAGATGGCGGCGACTGTTCTGCATGACCAATTGTCGGTTTTTGTTGATTTTACCAAGGTTTCAGAACTTGAGGTTGTTGAATCGGTTGAACCCGAAGAACAGTATGATCCCGTTCTGATGCGTCCGGTTGACGATTTGGAACTGACTGTTAGATCAGCGAATTGTTTAAAAGCAGAAAATGTTTTTTACATCGGCGATTTGATTCAACGGACAGAAAATGAATTACTTAAAACACCGAATTTAGGCAAGAAGTCATTGACTGAAATAAAAGATGTATTGGGAACCAAAGGTTTGACCTTAGGTATGCGTCTTGAAAATTGGCCTCCTGAAGGTTTAGCACGTCGTATTGACGATAATATTTAAAAAAATAATAAGGTTTGCGTCGAAATGAGACATCGTAAAACAGGTAGAAAATTAAACAGGAACAGTAGTCACCGTAAAGCATTATTCAGCAATATGGTTAATTCCTTGATTAAACATGAAATCATTAAAACGACGCTGCCAAAAGCTAAAGAGCTTAGAGGCTTTGCTGAACCGTTGATTACCTTGGCAAAAACTGACTCGGTAGCGAAGCGTCGTTTAGCGTTTGCACGGTTACGTGATAAAGATTCAGTGGCTAAATTGTTTGCAGAATTAGGCCCTCGTTATCAAGAGCGTCCCGGCGGTTATTTGCGGGTGCTTAAATGTGGTTTTAGAACAGGCGATACAGCGCCAATGGCCTACGTTGAGTTAGTCGATCGCCCAGAACCGGTGACGGATGATGCTTAAGGGTAAGTGCTTTTAACTGTTATAAAAAAAGCCGGATTTAATCCGGCTTTTTTTTGTCTTGGCAAAACTGCAAGGGTTTATTTTTCCAGTAATTTGAGTTTACCTTCTTTACCATTCCTGTCCTCAGCATCTTCTAAAGGATCGCAGGCATCGGTATAACGGGCCATGACTTAGCCAACTTTAGCATTCAGTACTAAGATCGTCGGTCGGTGTTTGTGGGTGCTTAAATGTGGCTTTAGAGCTGGCGATACAGTCAATGGCCTATGTTGAGTGAGTTGATTGCCCAGACCGGTGAGTGATGATGCTTAATGGTTAAGGACTTTTAACGGTTATAAAAAAAAGCCGGATTTAATCCGGTTTTTTTTGTGTTGGAAAAACGGCAAGGGTTTATTTTTCCAGTAATTCGAGTTTACCTTCTTTGCCATTCCAGTCCTCAGCATCTTCTAAAGGATCGCTGACATCGGTGATAACGGGCCATGTTTTAGCGAGCTCGGCATTGAGTTCAATAAAGGCTTCTTGGCCTTCAGGGAGTTCGTCTTCTGAGTAAATCGCTTCTGCGGGGCATTCAGGTTCGCACAAGGTACAGTCAATACATTCGTCCGGGTCAATGACTAAAAAATTAGGGCCTTCATGAAAGCAGTCGACAGGACAAACGTCAACGCAATCGGTGAATTTACATTTGATGCAGTTTTCAGTGACAACAAAGGTCATAACTTATTCCTAAAAGTAATTAATAGTAAATGGGTCAATAATAGCAGAATGGGGTGTTAAAAAAAACCGTCTCGCCTTAGGCGAAGGCTAATTTTAAACCCATCAAAAACAGTATTAAGGCAATGGTGGGGCGAAGGACCTTGTCTGAGAGTCTTTTGCCAAAGTAACTGCCGGCATAAACCGCGGGCACGCCGCCGACTAACAATCCTGACAGTAGGTTAAAGTCGACACTGCCTAAGTGCATATGGCCGGCACCGGCAATCAAGGTTAAAGGCACAGCGTGGGCGATGTCGGTTCCGACAATTTTAATCGCAGATTTTTTCGGATGTAAAATAAATAAGATCGCCGTGCCGATCGCGCCGGCTCCGACCGAAGAAAGCGTGACGACAATGCCGAGTAGGGCGCCAGAAAAAATGGTAACAGCTGGCCGTTTATGACGGAGATGAGTGCGTAAGTTTCGCCCCACGGCTTGGTGGCCCCTTGCGGCAATTTTGTTTTTAAACAGTACTAAAATGGCCGTTAGGATCAACATCAGGCTTAAGGTGCCCATAATCATCCCTTCCATTGTGCGTTGGTGTTCCTGATAGACGCTGAAGTAGGCAATGGTCGCCAAAGAACTGGGGATACTGCCGGTAAGAAGGTATTTGACGACGCGCCAGTCAATGGTGTTGTGGCGGTGGTGAAAGGCAATGCCGGTACATTTGGTGATCGCAGCATAAATCAGGTCGGTACCCACAGCGACAGCAGGGTTAATACCGTACCCTAAGACTAAAATCGGTGTCATTAGCGACCCGCCACCGACACCGGTTAGTCCGACAATAAAGCCGACCAGAGCGCCGGCAGTAATATTAATAATATCCAAGATTTTATAACGGTATGATTTGAAATAGAGCTACTATAAGTGAGTCGGAGTATAAATATAAGTGATAATATATTATTTATATATAACTAAAAAGAATGTAATGAAGATTCATCATCTAAATGCACTGATCGCCGTAGTTAAGCACAATTTTAGTATGTCATCTGCAAGTGATGGCTTATCCTTAACGCAGCCCGCAATCAGTAGGCAAATTCAACAATTTGAAGCAGAGCTTAATCTGAGTTTGTTTATTAGGAATGGCAAGCGGTTAGTTGGGTTAACTGATAGTGGCCAAGAGGTTTACCGACGTGCATTGGAGGTTATTAATAAAATTGATGATATTTATCAGTTTTCTTACCAATGTGTAGGTAACCAAGGTTCATTATCCGTTGCCACTACTCATACACAGGCGCGCTATGTATTACCCCGGGTTATTAATCGTTTTCGTGCTATTTACCCTGATGTCAAGTTAGCGGTACATCAAGGTTCTCCAAAGGAAGTAGCAGAACTTGCGCTGAAAGGTGAAGTTGATTTAGCGATTGCAACGGAGGCCGTTGGAGAAGAAAACGGGCTGGTAACCTTGCCGTGTTATCAATGGAATCGCTGTGTGGTGACGCCACATGAGCATTCATTAACACGACAGAACCAATTGAACTTGGCGCAGTTATGTGATTATCCGATTATAACCTATGGACTTGGTTATACAGGACGTCGTCGGATTGATGAGGCTTTTGAGCAGGCAGGGTTAGTCTCCAATATTGTCTTAACTGCAGTCGACTCTGATGTGATCAAAACTTATGTGCGCTTAGGAATGGGCGTCGGAATTATTGCTAATATGGCATACAGTGACGAAGAAGATAGAGATTTAGTCGCTACGGATGCAAGGGGGCTGTTTGGTACCAGTTATTCGCATGTGGCGATCCGAAAGGATAAGTATATCCGGCCCTTTATTTTCAGTTTTATTGAAATGTTGGCGCCTCATTTGACAGAAGATATTGTCATTAAAGCATTGCGTGAATCAGATTTTATCGATCGTAAACAGTTATTGAAATCAATTACTTTGCCTTCTTATTAGGCGGTGATGCCGTCCTGGAAATAGAGTCTGTGTGGTTGGCTTATTGTGTGATCTCAGCGTGAACAGCTGAATGGAAAAGATCGGTAAAAAAACCTTTTTTGCCGCTGATCTTACGAGCATTGGCATTGGCAAGGCCTAATTTGGCCTCATTTTTTAACTGGTTATCAGCAAATTCTTGGGTTTTTCGAATAGGTGCATTAATCGCTTTGGTAAAAAAGTGACTGGCTTTAGTGGGTTGATTGTGGCTAAGTAAGAATTCACCGTAGAAATAGTTACTGTCGATACCTTGGGGGTTAATTGACAGTGCCTTTTTTAAAGACTGCTCTGCTTTTAGGTCATTGCCAAAAGCAATGGGCCAGCCGGGAACCATAGAATAAAGGCTGCCCAGTGTTACAAAAGCCGATCCGTCCATGGCTTTGGGGTTAATCGAAATGGCTTTAATTAACAAATCTTTGGCGCGGTGTATGGATGAGAGTGCTTTAAAACTACTTTCTTGTTCGGCGCGGGTCGCCAGTGTGATGGCTTGCCAGATTAACAGGTCGGCATGATCTGGGTAGGTGCTGTTTATCTGGTTAATGCGATGCAGTAATTGACTGTATTGGTAATGTTGTTGCCCTTTATCAGCGCTGTAGTAAGTTTTAGCCCAAGACCGTTCGATTTCGGTCACCGCGTCAGTATAATCACTCGCGGCTAACTGAAAGGAAAGTAATAATAAAGCAATAGTGAGTGGGTTTTGCATTCTAGATAGTAGATAACCTATTGATAGGTAATAACTATAGCGCGGGGTGGGTGCTATAGCAACTATTTATTGCAGATAAGCAACAATAGTTGTTGTTTCGCAACAACCCGGCTACCAAGAGGAATAAGGCCGCTTAGCTAACTGATTATTATAGTATTTATGTTCTAGGGTTACTTCTGTGCCGAGCCAGTCCGGTTTTGCAAAGATTTCATCGCTTGAGGTCAGTTCAATTTCAGCCACAATGAGACCGGCATTATCACCGTGGAACTCATCAATCTCCCAAGTGTGTTGTTGGTAAGGGACGAGGTGGCGGGTTTTGTCTATCAAGGGTTGTTGACAGAGGTTATTGATTATTTCTTCGGCGTCAGGAAGTGGTATGGGATATTCGTATTCATCTCGCTGGTTGCCGATAGCTGCTTTTTTAAGGTTAATCCAAGCCTCAGTATTGCTAATGCGAATACGGACCGATACGTTGCTGTTACTGGATAAGTAGCCTTGTTTGTAAGGCGTTGAACGAATAACCTCTGTGCGCCAGCGGTTATTAGCAAGTAGAAATTTATGTTCGATTTCAATGGCCATAATTGTAAAAGGGTACAGTTGTGTGCTTAGGAGGTGTGGTAAAAGTCACGTTGGTTTTATAAAGAGTTGTGGCTACCATCGCAAAAAGGCGGTGTTTTGGTTTGGGTACAGCCGCATAGAAAAACTGTTTTATTAGCAGCAGCAATAAAAGAGAGTGAACGTTTATCGGTGTCTGCTGTTTTATGGGTGCCGTCACAAATAACCCCTTTCTCGCTCAGACCACAACGACACCAACAGTAGCGTTTTCCTTCTTCGACCGTTAACGCCGTGGGTTTGTTTTTATTCTCACTCATGGATAACCTATTTTTTCTAAATAATAAGAATTATAAATTAGTCAATAGCTAATGTCATAGCATGATTATTGATTTTAGGTGTGTGGTTCAGTATGATTCAGGTATTTTTCATCACACTCATGGGTTTCGGGCCATGAGTTGTTTATTTTACTTAGCTTAATTAGGAGATTATTTTTATGGCTGTTGAATTGCCTGAATTACCGTATGCAATGGATGCATTAGCCCCCCATATTTCTCAAGAGACACTCGAGTTTCATTATGGCAAACACCATCAGACTTATGTGACCAATTTGAATAAATTAGTGGCCGGAACTGAATTTGAAGGACAGTCTCTTGAACGGGTTGTGGAACGGTCGACGGGCGGTGTTTTCAATAATGCTGCACAAATTTGGAATCATACTTTTTATTGGAACAGTTTGTCACCTAATGGCGGGGGTAATCCTGCGGGCGCACTAGCCGACGCTATAATAAAAACCTTTGGTTCAGTTGCCAATTTTAAAGAACAGTTTGAAAAATGCGCGGTCACAACTTTTGGTTCAGGTTGGGCTTGGTTAGTTAAAAATTCTGATGGCAGCTTAGCCCTAGTGAGTAGCAGTAATGCGGCTTGCCCATTAACTGAGGGTCAAATACCGTTGTTGACGTGTGATGTTTGGGAGCATGCTTATTATATTGATTACCGTAATGCACGGCCACAATATCTGAAAGCATTTTGGGCCTTAGTGAACTGGAATTTTGCCGCTAAAAATTTTGCAGCATAAGGTGAAGTAGTCGGCTTTTAAGGTATAGGTTTAGGGAAAGGTCTACTGAGTAATGAGTAGACCTTTTTTTAACGGTTATAATTTGTTAGGCGGTGATTTGGGATGAGTACCTTGCCAGAAGCTGGCTAAAATAGAACCTGAAAGGTTGTGCCAAATACTAAACAGTGCGCCCGGTAAAGCAGCTGTGATGGAAAAGTATTTAATGGCCAAAGCAACACTGAGTCCAGAATTTTGCATACCAACCTCAATGGCGAGTGTGCGGCAAGTCCGCTGATCGTAGTGTAATAGTTTAGGAATTTGATAACCGACGGTAAGCCCTAAAATATTATGGAGCATAACCGCTATAATGAGGGGAATAGAGATCATTAAAAGGTTGTCGTGGTTTAACGCAACGATAATGGCAATAATAGTGATGATTGAAAGACTAGAAATGATCGGCAGTAGGTTTTGTATCGGGTGCAAATAAGTAGCAAACAAGGTATTGATCAGCGTACCGGCCAGAACCGGTAAAAAGACTATCATCAGGATGCTTTGCACCATGGCGCCGATGGGAACGGGTATGCTCTGATCGAGATATAGGTATGTGAGTACCGGCATAAGCACCGTGGCGCAAAGGGTTGAACTGAGTGTCATCAGGATAGATAAGGCGACATTACCCTTGGCCAAAAAGCAGATCACATTGGAGGCTGTTCCACCGGCACTACTACCGACCAGTATTAGCCCAATGAATAGTTCGGTCGGTAATGATAAACTGGCGGCGATTATCCAGGCAAATAAGGGCATGAAGAAAAATTGGATAGCCAGTACTAGACCGATGAGCATGGGTTGCTTCGTGGCTGCTTTAAAATCGGTGAGTGTCAGCGTTAAGCCCATGGCAAACATAACCAGAGCCAATAACGGAATAATAAAGGGTTTTAAGGCCGAAAATTCGTTGTTGTAGAAAAAAGCAAGCACAGATGCAAGGATTGCAAAAACAGGAAAAAGAAGCGTGAGTTTGGAAGTCATGGTTGTTTAGTCGTGCTAATAGCTATGGGTTCAGTCAGTAACAGGTAGGCTGGTAGTGTAGCGTTAATAGGTTTTTGGAATGAATTTTTTTAAGTGTTTTCATAAGTGTTCTTTTTTGAACAGGTTTGCTAAAAAATGGTTATAACAAAGGGTGCGCATTCGCAGGCTCATATTAAAAATCTTAAAAAGAAAATAACGCTCTGCTTAAGTCGTGATAGATTCTTTTTAAAGCGAGAATTAGACCGTTTGCTCAACGAGCAACGGCAAGGGAAAATGAATGACGAAAAGTTTTTACAGTTAGCCGATAAAATTACGCACTCGCTACATAAAAAAGAAAATCGTCAAGCTTCAATACCCACGTTAGCGTTTCCGGATCTGCCTATTTCAGAAAGAAAAGATGAAATTGCACAACTCATCAGTGCCCATCAAGTGGTGATTGTTTGCGGTGAAACCGGCTCTGGAAAGACAACACAATTGCCAAAAATATGTTTGTCAGTCGGGCGCGGTTGTGCCGGATTTATAGGCCATACCCAACCGCGGCGCATTGCTGCACGGACGGTTGCTAATCGGATTGTTGAAGAATTAGGTGAAACAATGGGGCAATCCGTCGGTTATAAAATAAGGTTTCATGACAAGACACAAGAACGATCGTTGGTCAAAGTGGTGACTGATGGTATTTTATTAGCAGAAATACAAGCGGACCGTTTTTTATCACAGTATGACACCTTGATTATTGATGAGGCGCATGAGCGAAGTTTAAACATCGATTTTTTATTGGGGTATTTGAAATGGTTATTGCCCAGGCGCCCGGATTTAAAGCTAATCATTACCTCCGCGACCATTGATCCACAACGGTTCTCAAAGCATTTTAATGATGCGCCCATTATTGAGGTTTCAGGACGAACGTACCCGGTAGAGATTCGTTACCAGGCCATTGGAACTGATGCCGAAGATAACGAAGAGGCTATGGAGATACAAGCGGGCATCGTGGCAGCAGTTCATGAATTGTACCGAGATATACGGGGCGATATTTTGATCTTTTTAACCGGTGAGCGCGATATTAGGGACACCGCCGATACCTTACAAAAATCACATGGTCAAGTTTTTGATATTTTGCCGTTGTATTCAAAATTAAGTATCAGTGAGCAAGAGCGCATTTTTAAACCGGCAACGAAACCGCGTATTGTCTTGGCAACTAATGTTGCTGAAACGTCATTAACCGTCCCGGGTATTCGCAGTGTTATTGATGTGGGCCTGGCCCGAATTAGTCGTTATAGTCAGCGTAGTAAAATTCAACGGTTGCCGATAGAAGCCATTTCCAGAGCCAGTGCCAATCAACGGGCTGGACGTTGCGGCCGGGTCGCCCCCGGAATCTGTATTCGATTGTACTCCGAAGAAGATTATTTAAATAAACCTGAATTTACCGAGCCTGAGATTTTAAGAACAAATTTGGCATCGGTTATTTTGCAGATGACTACGTTAAAGCTGGGTGATATTAAAGATTTCCCCTTTTTAGAACGTCCCGATAATAAGATGATTCGCGATGGGGTTAAGGTGCTTCATGAAATTAATGCCTTAGATCTAAAAGAGCAGATGACAGTCTTAGGGAAGCAAATAGCGCGGGTGCCCTTAGATCCTAAATTAGCAAGAACATTAATAGGGGCTAACCACTACCATTGTTTAACAGAAATCAGCATTATAGCGTCAGGGCTTAGCATCCAAGATCCGCGTGAAAAGCCGGTTGATAAAATGCATTTAGCAGAAGCCAAGCATGCAGCGTATAAGGCAGAAAATTCGGATTTTCTTAGTTTCTTAAAGTTGTGGAATAAATATGAGGCTAAAAAATCTGAACTTTCAAATAACAGGCTTAAGAAATATTGCCGTGAAAATTTTCTTTCATTTGTTCGTATGCGGGAATGGCAAGATGTTCAACAGCAAATTAATTTGGTGATTAGGAATGAGTTGAAATTTAAAGCGAATCAGGCACCGGCAAGTTATCAGGAAATTCATCAGGCATTACTAACGGGTCTTTTATCCAATATTGGCTTTAAGCATGAACAGTATGAATATCTGGGGGCGCGGAATCATAAGTTTTTTATCTTTCCAGGGTCAGGGCAGTATAAATTACGACCCAAGTGGATAGTGGCATCTGAGCACGTTGAGACCAGTAAAGTCTATGCCCGTAATGTCGCTAAAATTGAACCGGAGTGGGTTGAAGAGAATGCGCAACATTTAATAAAGCGTAGTTATTATGAGCCGCATTGGGAGAAAAAAGCTGGGCGTTGTGCTATTTTTGAACGTACGGCTTTGTATGGGCTAACACTCCTAACAAAACGAAAAATCCCTTATGAGCATGTGGATCCAGAGGCAGCACGAGCTATGTTTATTCGGTTTGGATTGGTTTATCAGGAATATCAGACGACGGCTCTTTTTTTTAAAGAAAATCAACGGTTACTGGAAGAGTTAGATTATATTCAGCATAAAGGCCGACGCGTTGATTTAATCGAAGGTGAAGAGTGGCTCTATGATTTTTATGATAAAAAAATAGCGGCATCGGTTGTCAGTGGCGTGACCTTTGATAAGTGGCGTAAAACGGCTGAAAAGGCGCAACCCAAATTATTGTTTTTGATAAAAGAAGATATTGCCCGGGAACAAGACTTGACTGTTAATGAACAGGAGTTTCCGGATGAAATAGTTGTGGGACAAAGTCGTATTAAGTTGCAGTATAAATTTGAACCCGGAGACCTTGATGATGGTGTTACCGCACAATTACCGATTCAACAACTCAATCAATTAGTGAGTGAACCCTTTGAATGGTTAGTGCCTGGTTTACGGCATGAAAAGTTATGTGCCTTGATGAAAGCGCTTCCTAAGCAGTGGCGTAAGAAATTTGTACCTGTTCCGCAAACTATTGATCGCTGTTTAGAAATTGAACCGGATTATCAGAGTAATAACCTGAGTCAGTGGTTGAGCGATCGCCTGCGGCGTTTAACGGGAGAATCGGTTCCGTTAAATTTATGGCAGGTGGCGAGTATTGCGGATCACTTGATTATGAACTTTGAGGTTGTTGGCGATGATGGAAAATTAATCGCTACAGGGCGTGATTTACAAGTACTGCAACAGTCTTTTAAAACAGCTTCAGTGATAAGTTTTGAGCAAATAGCACAAGATGAGTTGAATTTGACAGGCTATATTCAATGGGCCTTTGATGCTATTCCAAACCACTATCATTTTCAGAAAGAGGGTCAAGATTATTTAGGTTATCCGGCGCTTATTGATGAGGGGGAAACTGTTGGGTTGAGGTTATTAGAAACTGAATTTAAAGCACAACAATGTCATCTAACCGGTTTGGTTCGCCTTTTTCAATTAACATTAAAAAAAGAACGAAAATATTTATTAAAGAATTTATCGTTGGGGGCAGATGTAGAACTTGCCTATCAACAATTACGAGAACATCCCTATTTTGCTGGAAATATAGCCGTACAATCACTTAAAGAGGATTTTCTATTTCTCTGTTTTAGGGAGGTTTTTGTTGGGGAGTCGGTGATTAATTGTTCAGCGGAATTTGAACAAGCCATAAAGAAAAAATCGACTTTATCTGCATTTTCTATTCAAGCCACAGTATTGGTTCAAGAGATATTAAAAAGTTATTTACAGATTTCAAGACAATTAGAAAAACAACTGTTACCGTCTGAGGTCGCCGAAGAAATAAAATCTCATTTGAATGGTTTGGTTTTTAAAGGGTTTCTCCGTGATACGCCTTTTCAAAATCTTTTGGCGTATCCGCGTTATTTGAGTGCAGTGGCTTATCGCCTTGAGAAGAGGGCAGAAAACAGTCAGAAAGATCAACAAAGACTACAAGAGATTAGCCGGTTTCAACAGCGTTATTGGACCAGTGTGATGAAAAGAGCAGAGCAAGGGCCGGTGGTGCCGGCCGCTGAGAACTTCAGGTGGTGTTTAGAAGAGTTTAGAGTTTCCCTATTTGCACAGCATCTTAAAACATCCTATCCTGTTTCTGCTAAAAGACTCGAAAAATTATGGGATTTTTAAAAAAGTTTTTTTATGTTTTATTCGTCAGGTCATCGATTTTTTGTTCGAGTAATTTTACTTTTTTTATCAGTTCAGGCAGGTGTGTAATAGCGGTATCACTGCGTCTGACATCCATTAAGTTACGTGCAGGGTAACCCGTTATTTTACTGCCGGGTGGGAAAGATTTGGAGACGCCAGCTTGTGCACCAATAAAGGACTGGTCGCCAATCTCGATGTGGCCGACAAATCCGACTTGACCGGCAATAAGAACTCGATTGCCTATTTTTGTGCTGCCAGAAATACCTGTTTGGGCGGCAATTGCAGTATCTTCTCCGATGATAACGTTGTGGGCAATCATGACTAGATTATCAATTTTCGCACCCCGTTTAATAACGGTATTATCCACAGCGCCACGATCAATCGTAGCACCCGCACCGATGTCAACATCATCTTCTAAAATGGCGTTGCCTAATTGGTGGATTCGAACAAATTGGGCCCCATCTTTGGCATTACCAAAGCCATAACTACCAATAACGGCATTGGACCAAATATTACACCGATGGCCAATTTGAGAACCAAAGTGGATTACGGCGTTGGGGTGAATTTCAACGTTATTACCGAGCTGACAGTTTTCTTCAATAATAACGCCGCTGTGTATTTTACAATCTGAACCGATGATGCTATTTGCACCGATAACGACGTTTGCGCCGATATGGGTGTTATCGGCAATTTGACAACTGGGGTCGATACACGCGCTTGGGTCTATCGTTGGCGGGAGATGAGACGATCGGTCTGCTTTAAACAGCGCCACTGCTTTAGCCCAACTCAGGTAAGGATTTTCAGAAACCAATTGAGGTATTTCAAGGTTTGCTATGGAGCGTCCGATAATAATGGCAGAAGCTTTTGATTGGCGAGCACTTTTAAGGTGTTTGAAATTGGTTAGAAATGAGATGTTACTTGGTTGAGCTGATTCGAGTGTGGCAACGCCATGGATGGGTTGTTCTACGGTACCGTTTATAAGTTCGGCATTTATTAAGTCAGCTATTTGTCCAAGTGTAATGGTCATCGTTATTTGTTTTTAGTTTAGGAGGATACTGATTCAAGTATTTGTTGCTGATAAGCGTGTTTATGGGCGAGATAGTTCTCAGTAAAGGTATGAATGATGTCATGGTCATACTCTCTAATACCACTGATCAAAATTTTCTTAAAACCGTGTCCAACTTGACCGTCATCGGTTAAAACATCAAAGTGTAGATGGGCCTCTCCGCGGCGGCCATTGACTTCTAAGGTGTTATCAGCAGGTACTATTTGGTGATCGGTGAAATTAAGATGTTGTAATTTGAATGACATGCTCTCGTAGATGACTAAGGGGCGATTAGTGTTGATCATGGTGTTTTGTTCGGCCATGAGCGGTACCAGAACATGGGGGAAATTGAGACCAGAAAAAGCCACATAATTTTGGATGAAATTTTCCACCTGAATTGTATCAGTGGTGTTTTCTCCATCGTGATCTACTTTGAGATAGGTATTTGATTTGTCATCATGGATATCGACTGTGTTACTGTCTTGCTCAGGAAAGATAAGGTTAATGCCGTGACCGACCATATTTGAAAAGGTAAAGTGCATATCCGTACTTAAGCCGTATTTTTCCAATACCAGTGCAAACAGTAAATCACCCGGGACGCAGAAGCGTCTTGAATCCGGGTCGTGTAGGGGGTTAAAGTCACCGGCGATTTCTTTGGCAAATCGGCTCGCTTGCTCTGCCGCAATCTGAATGGCTGGGTTGGATCTAGAATAGAATTCTTTCAAAAACATAATAACAGTAAAATATTTAGTTAAAGGGTCGGGCAAATTTAACAATTAACCTCTCATTTTACCTGATTCTTGTCGCTAACATAACCATATCAACAGGACGGTGTTGATTTTGAACGTGAGTTTTAATAAACATCACGTTGATAGCGCCGGCTTTCAAGCAGCTTATCGATATAGCTTGCAGCCGCCTGTTCATCAATACCCGCCTCAATTCTGACCGATTCTATGAGTGCTTTGTGTACATCTTTGGCCATTCGTTCCGCATCACCACAGATATAAAAGTAGGCTCCTTTTTCCAGCCACTGGTAGATCTCTTTTGAGCGAGCAAGGATTCGCGTCTGGACATAAATCTTTTCTTCTTGGTCTCTTGAGAAAGCAAGGTCTAAATTGGTTAACAGGCCATCACTTTTCATTTGGTCAAGTTCATCGCCATAGAGATAGTCACAGGCTTGGTGTTGGTCTCCAAAAAACAGCCAGTTTGGACCACTTGCACCGATGGCTTTTCGTTCCTCAAGGAATGAACGGAAAGGTGCCAGCCCGGTTCCGGGGCCTACCATAATGATCGGCGTATCAGGATCGTTAGGTAAACTGAAGTTTTTGTTGGCATGGACATAAACAGCTAATGTTTCAGGGGGCGTCACCCGGCCATTTAAAAAGGTAGAGCAGACTCCTTCACGGTCGCGTTCGAAGCTGTTGTAGCGTACAGAGCCGACCAGTAATTGAACTTCCTCAGGGTGGGCCTTGATGCTGGAGGCTATAGAATAGAGCCGGGCAGGAATGCGTCTTAAAACAGTGATAAAGTCTTGGGCGCTATAGTTATCGCTGGTGTAGTCTTCAACCAGATCCAGTATTTGTCGGCCCCAGATATAGTCTTTGAATTGTTCACTGTTGTCTTTAGCTAATAATTTTTTGAGTGCATCGCTGGCGGTTAAGTCAGCAAATTTCTCCATGTTGACGCGGCTAAGCGCCGTGATATCAAGCCTTTCTTGAAAAGCTTGCTGGAGTGTTAACTCTTCTTTGCCGAGAGTTACGGTTTCGTCACCAGCCATATTGAGTGCGTTTAATAGTTGCTCGACATAACGGCTGTCATTGAGTGGATAAACGCCTAAAGCATCACCGGGGTCATAGCTTAGCCCTGAACCTGTCAGGTCTATTCCAATATGACAGGTTTCCTTAATTGAACCTTCGCCATTGAGGTTAACGACGTTAAGCGTTGGTGCCATAAAGGGGCTTGTTTTGGAATAGGTTGATTTTTTAGTGGCTGCTTTTTCGGTCTCAGGGTTAGAAACAGCGCCGCCGGCTTCTTCTGCTACTTTTTGATAAAGTGCTAAAACATCTTCTATCCAAGCCTCAGCGGGTTCTTCAAAATCAATATCGGCATCAACGCGATCCAATAGTCGTGTGGCGCCGGTTTTTGCCAAAAAGTCATCGAAGTCTTTCCCTGTTTGGCAGTAAAATTCATAACTGCTATCGCCTAAAGCAAAAACTGCAAATTTTAATTGCGTCAGTTCAGGTGCTTCACCATTTTTGAAATAGTTGTGTAATTTACCTGCTGTTAATGGTGGGTCGCCTTCGCCTTGGGTGCTGACAATGACCAATAGGTATTGTTCATTGGGTAAATTAGCAACGTCATAGTCCATCATGTCTTGTATTTGGACATTAAAGCCTTTGGCTTTGGCTTGTTCCAGTAGGTCTTCCGCTAAATGTTCACCGTTACCGGTTTCAGAACCGAACAGGATAGTGAGTAAAGGCAGTTGTGCTGTATTGTTGGTTTGGGTTGAGCCGGTAAAGTCGCCAGGCGCTAATCCAGAACCACTTAATGCGGCAAAGTAACCGCTGAGCCATAAGGCTTGAGCAGGACTGAGTTGACTGCCAGATAAGGCATTAAGAAAGCCGACCTGGCCAATGGATAATGGGCTAGCCGCTAAATTACTGGTAATGCCGGTTAGGTTGGGTTGAGCAGGAATAACCGAGCCATCAGGCGCTAAAGGTCCTTCTAGCGTGATTTCCATTTGCTTTGATAAAGGCATACCGGTTCCTGCGGTATCCGCTTCCATAAATAAGCTCGATGTGGGTCCATAAGCCATGAAAATCAGTCCGGGAACGGCGTCAGCCCCTTTCTGTGTTTTACAGGTAACTTCAGCACTCGTGCCATGGATGGAGATCATTCTGACGCGATCACCCTTAGTTAACCCCAGTCTTGCCATGTCTTCGCCATGAATTTCTATCGTTGATGTTTCATCACGGTAGTCATTTTTTAATTTTCCTGCGTTCAATGAGGTGCCTTGTCGGCTAGTACGAACGGGGATCAGGATCATGGTTTCAGCCATAATTTACTCCAGATATTTTTTACTTTGTAATTAAAGAAAACTTTTCGGGTCTTAGCATAAGGTAAACCCATGAGACAATTCAAATTAAATTTATAAAGAGATAAAATTTCTTACTTCATTTCTGTTTCTTGATAAGGTAGTATCAGGTTTGAATTTTTTGACGGACGGTTGATTTATAGGGAAATTAAGATTAATTGAGCTAACTAAATAATCAATATAACCTTGAACGATTGGGTTTTGTCGGGGGTATTGAGAAAACAGGGTAAGGTGGGCGAGATGAGTGGTTCTTCTAAAGTTATAGAAAATGCAATTTGTACGTTTTGTGGTTGTGTTTGTGATGATATTGAATTAACTGTTGATTCGGGTGGTAAACATATTACCCAAGCGAAGAATGCCTGTGTGCTTGGGAAAGCATGGTTTTTAGAGCACAAAGTTGAGGATTTTCCGGTCGCATTGATTGATGGTAAAGAAGCTAGCCTTGAAGAGGCCGTCGATGCGGCTGCAGAGGTTTTTGTGAATGCAAAATTTCCGACTATCTATGGCTTAAGCGATACAACCTGTGAGGCGCAAAAACAAGCGGTTGCCATTGCTGATTATCTTAACGGGAACATCGATACCACAACCTCGGTCTGTCATGGGCCTACGGGAATGGCTTTTCAAGGGGTTGGTGAAAGTACGGCAAGTTTGGGTGAAATCAAGAATCGAGCTGATTTTGTTATGTATTGGGGCGGGAATCCAGCGGAGGCTCATCCCCGGCATTTCGAACGTTATGCGGTTAATCCTAAAAGCCCCTGGATGCCAAACGGTAAAGAGGACCGAACCATTGCAATGGTGGATATTCGGCCAACACAAAGTTCGATGATTGCAGACATTTTCCTGCAAATAAAACCGGGCAGTGATTTTGAATTATTGTGGGCTATGCGTGCCCTGGTAAAAGGTCGGGCATTAGACCGATCGGTTGAAGAACGTACCGGTATCAGTTTGGATCGATTAGAAGCCTTAGTACAGCAAATGAAGGACTGTCAGTTTGGTGTCTTGTTTTTTGGCATGGGACTCACGATGACACGGGGGCGACATTTCAATGCCGGGGCGTTATTACAATTAACAACTGATTTAAATGATTTTACGCATTTTGTCTCTTTGCCTACGCGGGGTCACGGCAATGTCACGGGGGCAGACAATGTCGTTTCTTGGCAGACAGGGTATCCTTTTGGGGTTAATTTTAATCGTGGATATCCGCGCTTTAACCCCGGTGAATTTACCACCGCTGATGTTTTAGGCCGTGGAGAGGCCGATGCACTGTGTGTTATTGCCAGTGATCCGGCTTCAAACTTTTCAGCAAAAGCCATTGAGCATATCAAATCAATTCCGGTCATCACCTTAGATCCCAAGCCAACGGTGACTAGCCAGCATGCTAAGGTTGCCTTTACCACAGCGACTTATGGGATCAATGTGCCCGGTACGGTGTATCGCATGGACAATGTTCCCCTATCACTACGGCCTGCTTTTGATTCGCCGTTCCCGAGTGATGAAAAGGTTTTACGTGCGATCAAAGAGCGAATTTGTGAGTTACGAGGAATCACCTCAAACCATAAACCGGCAGCAGCATAGCCACAAAAATTTGTCTATAAGGTGGGAAAAATGTCATCCGCAATTCGAATAAAAAATGGAAAGGTTTACGATCCGCTTAATGGGATCAATGGTGAAATTAAGGAAATTTGTGTCCAAGATGGCAAAATTGTTGACTCGGTTCCCGATGACAGTCCTTGTATTGATGCGCATGGAATGGTGGTGTTACCCGGTGGGGTAGATATTCATTGTCATATTGCCGGCCATAAGGTGAATTTGGCGCGAAAATTTATGCCAGAAAATAAACGTCACGATGTTTCACCACGGGTGAATGAACTGCGCTCAGGTACCGGAGGCAGTGTCCCATCTACATTTACGACCGGTTACCGCTATGCAACTTTAGGCTATACCACAGCAATGGAAGCGGCTGTTCCTCCGTTAGGTGCCCGGCACACCATTGAGGAATTACATGACACCCCAGTGATTGATAAAGGTTTTTATATTTTGTTGGCAAATAATGTTTGCCTCAATCAATTGCTTGAAAAAGGCCGCATGACGGAGTTTAAAGAGGTCGTTGCTTGGTGGTTAAATGCGGCGAAAGGTTACGGGGTTAAACTGGTGAATCCAGGCGGGGATGAGCCTTGGAAAGGCAATAGAAATTCTAATGTTCATAATTTGGATGAGCAAATTCGCGGTTTTGACTTAACGCCTAGAAAGATCATTAAGGCCCTGATTGATGCCACGAATGATTTAGGGTTGCCGCATCCTGCACATATTCACTGTAATAATTTAGGCCACAGTGGCAATTATACGACGACTATTGAAACGATGAAAACGGCCGAAGGGCGTCGTGTTCATATTACCCATATTCAGTTTCACAGTTATGGCGGTGAGGTCGGTAAGAATCCGACTTCTAAGGCGAAAGAAATTTCAGATTTTATTAATAATAACCCCAATGTCAGTGCCGATGTCGGTCAGGTGATGTTTGGTGATGCGACTATTATGACCGGCGATGCGCCGTTAACGTGGCAACTTCGGAATATGACTAATAAAAAATGGATTAATGCTGATACTGAGTGTGAAAGCGGGTGTGGTATTTTGCCATTTTCCTATCAGGAACATATTTATACCCATGCTTTACAGTGGGCGATTGGCCTAGAACTTTTTTTGATGGCGAAAGACCCTTGGCGAATGGTTTTATCCACCGATCACCCGAATGGGGGATCGTTTATGAATTATCCAAAATTGATACGATTATTGATGGATAAACAATTCAGGAAAGAACAGGCCGCCTTGGCCAATCAAAAGGCGATTAACAGTACCAGTTTATTAGATTTAGAACGTGAAATGTCAATGTATGAAATTGCGATTATTTCACGCGCTGCACCGGCTAAATTATTAGGGTTGGATAATAAAGGCCATTTAGGTGTTGGGGGTGATGCTGATATTACTATTTATGATGACCAAGAAGATAAAGAAGCCATGTTTAATGCGGCCCGTTATGTCATCAAGAGTGGTCGATTCTTTATTAAAAATTATGAATTTTGTTCCGATTATCAAGGGCGTATTTTGCATGTTGAACCGGAATACGACCGTGTTATTACTCAAAAAATCAAACCTTTCTTTGAAGACTACTACACGATTCAATTCGATAACTATCCAATTGATGACAGTTATGTCCATGATGGGGAAGTGGTGCCGACAAAATCTTTAAGTTAAAGATGACTGAAGTTTTAAACACATAAATTTATTCATAGATATGCTAATTAAATCAACGGAAATTATTGATACCTTCGCAGAAGCCTTTGGGATGTGGGGGAGTCGGGTTATTGTGACCGGAGAAACACCTAAATGGGCGATGGCAGCGGCGCGTTCGATGACTGGCTTTGCAACGTCGGTTATTGGTTGTAAATGTGAGGCGGGTATCGAGGGACTATTAACTGAAGCTGAAACGCCTGATGGCCGTCCTGGGGTCAGTATTTTGTTGTTTGCAGGGAGTGCTAAAGGGTTAGCTAATCGTTTGGTTGAACGTGTCGGTCAATGTGTGATGACGTGTCCGACAACAGCCTGCTTTAATGGCTTAGACGTTGAGGAAACCGTTAATGTGGGCGGTAAATTACGTTATTTTGGGGATGGTTATCAGTCCAGTAAGTTATTAGGTGATCAGCGCTTATGGCGGATTCCTGTGATGGAAGGTGAGTTTTTTGTCGATGAGTCTTTTGGTATTCAAAAAGCTGTGGGTGGCGGTAACTTTCTCGTTTTAGGTGTGGACTTAACTATAACGTTGGCGGCCGTAGAAGCCGCTGTTGAAGCCATGCAGATGCCGGGTGTTATCTTGCCTTTTCCCGATGGCGTGGTACGTAGTGGTAGCAAGCCGGGATCAAAGTATAAGGCTTTGCCGGCCTCTACGAATGATGCTTATTGTCCATCGTTACGAGGACGGGCGCCGCGTACAGAGTTGCCTGAGGAAGTGACCTGTGTGTTGGAAATTGTTATTGACGGATTGGATGAATCCGTCGTTAAAGAGGCTATGCGAGTAGGGATTATGGCTGCAGCCAGAGAGGGGATCAGGCAGATTACCGCAGGGAATTATGGCGGTAATTTAGGTCAATACCATTTGCAATTACACGAATTACTACGGGGTTAGTTATGAAGTTATCGTTACACACCTTACCGAGTGTTCCTTTAGAAGCAGAAGTGATTTGTCCTGATAAGTTTATCGGCAATAGTCTTGATGCGATTAGCGCCATGACGGTGATGCACGGCAATCAAGCGTGTGCCTTAGCGGACTTCTTTACCCTAACGGATGATGGACTGGAGACGATTGAAGTTGATGGTGATTTGTCTAAAGTCAAAATGATTGGCAGTGAAATGACGCAGGGAAAAATTATTATTAATGGCTCTGTCGGCGCGCATTTAGGAGCTTTAATGACTGGCGGTGAAATTCTGGTTACCGGTAATGCTGAAGATTGGGTCGGACGAGAAATAAGTGGCGGTCGTATCATTATTAAAGGCAATGCAGGTCATTTAGTTGGAAGTGGTGTGCGAGGAAGTGATACCGGTATTCAAGGCGGAGAAATTATCGTTCATGGTAATGCCAAGAATGAGGTAGGTAATGGCATGCGGCGAGGATTAATTGTGATCGGTGGCAATAGCGGTGATTTTACCGGTGTTAATATGAAAGCCGGAACCATTATGGTCTTAGGGCAGTTAGGCCAGCGACCCGGCGCCAGTATGATTCGAGGGACTATTTTCTCAACACAGTCGGTACAATTGTTACCTACATTTACCTATAACACCACCTATAAGCCAACCTTCTTAAAACGATATCTGATTTATTTAAAGAAGTTAGGTTTTACGATTGATGATGCTTATCTGAATGGTAAATATCAAAGCTGGAGCGGTGATTCTCTGGAACTGAATAAGGGTGAAATTTTATTGTTTTCGGAATGATGGTCGTCACCCGTACGGTCTAGAAATAATTTTTCAGCCCCTTAAAAAACCGGTTAAAGACTTAAGGTCTTTAACCGGTTTTTTGTTTTCCTAGTCTTTCCAGATATCAATAATATTAGTGAAGTCATCAGTCCAGCTTTTAAGGCCAAAATATAAGGGCATTTTTTGCCAGTGACCAAGATTGCTCTGGCGTAAGGGCTCTAAGACTTGTTTGTTTTTAGCCATGACAACCCAGTCAGTAGCGACGACTAATGGCGGTGGGTTTTGAGGCTTGAACTCTTGTATGAGTGCCGGTATTTTCATGGTTTGTGAATGGTCAGATAAGACTTTCTTTAGGGCTAAATGTCGGTTGGTAATGTGAAAGGCTAAAATACCATTGGGTTTGATCTTGGAGAAATATAAATCAAAGGCTTCTTGGGTTAATAAATGCGTAGGAATGGCGTCGGAGCTAAAGGCATCAATAATGAGTAGGTCTAGGCGCTGGTCCGGTTCTTTTTCAATTGACAAGCGTGCATCGCCGACTTTCATGGTGATTTTATGGCCGCAATTTCTCAGGTAGGTAAAGTATTTTGGGTTCTCAGCAACGTCAACAATCCCCGGATCTAACTCATAAAATATCCAGTCTTGCTCCTTTTTAGCGTAACAGGACAGCGTGCCAGCACCAAGGCCAACGACGGCAATATTCCAGGCGTTATTTTGGTCGTTATATTCTGCAAAGAGTTGACCAATAGGTCCTTGCCGACTGAAATAAGTTAACGGTGTTTGTTGTAGATGGCGTGGTAATCGTTGTGCGCCGTGTTTAGTGGTGCCGTGATAGAACTCACGGTACTTTTCAGGTTGCCCCTTCTCATTGAGTAGCGTACTGTCTCTGACCGACATGACACCAAAGAAAGTTCTTTCTTGAAAAAGTGTGCTTGATAATACCCCGTGGAGACCCATGGTAAAAAAGATGAGCACAGCGGTAGATAAGGCAAGAGTGCTCGGACGGTCTCGGAAACTGTAGTTTAATCCAGCCAATAAAATGAGTGCGGCGCCAATCGGATCAATATATTGTCCTAAGTCATCGCTCGTAAAGTAAATGCTAAGTCCGGTAATGAAAATGACCAGAGGGAAAAGTGCATCCATACCCAATTGTTGTAGCCAAGGGCGTTCTGATTGGCGTAACCGCGGTCTGAGCATCAGTGCTGCAATGATCATAATAGGGTATTCGTAGACCGAATCAAAAATAAATGGCGCGATGAAAGTGTTGAACATACCCCCCAGCATGCCTGCAAAGGACATAATGAGATAAAAATCAGTTAAAAAACGGGTGTGAGGTCGATTCTTAGCCAACTCGCCGTGACACACCATAATGGCTAAAAAGAAGGCGGCTAAATGTAGGGCCAAATTAACCCAATATGGCAAAACTGCGGGGTTAATTAATGAGTAGGCGATAAAGGGGAGTAATACCAAGGGTTGAATGAGAACCATGAAGCCATGGACCTTAGCCCCCCATTTGGAAAAGACGATAACAAAAGAAAACAAATACAGCGTGAGTGGAATGACCCAGAGTAAGGGAACTGAGGCAATATCCGTACTAATGAAATTAGTCAGACCGAGTAATAAACTTGAAGGGACTAATGCGAGTATTAACCAATATAATTTTTTCTGGAGGGTTAATTCGGGGACCTCTTCTTCTGGAGTGACAGTCTTTTCGGTGAGTTCTTGACGTTTTTTAGAGACTTTCCAAAAAATAGCCCCACAACTTAGAATGAGTGTACATAAGAGTAAATAACCACCGCCCCAGTATAGTTTCTGGTTTTCAAGGCCAATGCCGGGTTCAATGAAGAAGGGGTAGCCTAATAAGGCTATTAAGCTACCAATATTACTGGCAGCATAGAGAAAATAGGGATCTTTACTTGAACTTAGGCCAATATTTGAGAACCATTTTTGGATCAGTGTCGAGGTCGTTGAAACAACAAAGAAGGGTAACCCAATGGCAAGAAAAAGGGTTGAAATTAACCAAAAAGTAGGGTCGCTTTCTGTGGGTGGGTTGATATTGTCCGGTAAACCCAGCGGTAGGGCCATGAGACTGATAAGGAGTACACTGGCATGGACCAGAATTTGTTTGGAAGCGACGAGCCGTGTCGAAAGAAAGTGCGCATAGAGATAACCTAAAAATAACAGACTTTGGTAAAACACCATACAAGTGTTCCATACGGCCGGGGATCCGCCAAGTAAAGGAAGCAGTATTTTGCCAAACATGGGCTGTAATACAAACATCAGCGAGGCACTGACAAATAGCGTGGTGGCAAATAAGAAGACAGTGGCAGCGTTATTTTTAGATGGGTTATTCATAATGTTCAGGTGAATGACGTTTTTTTAAGAATCAGAGTGTTATCAACAACGATATCCAAGAGCATATAGTTGCTGGAAAAAGGGGTTAAATAAGGCTTATTGATGCATCGACCATATTCAAACACAACCTGTAATAATAATGCATTTATTGATTTAAAATAAAGCAGTATCAGCTAATTTAACTGGGATTAATGATTATTGTTCATATAATGCTGGAATTCTATTGTCTGGTATTCTTCGGCTGTTCTGTTGCCATATTTAAGAGAGGAGTTGTCAGCGTTAGTCAGTTTTTTAAAGGGAGTGACGCTATTATTTTTTGATTCTTTAGCAGGTTTGGGTTTTCGCGCAGTTCATTAATAGTCGCTGTCAAAAGGAGCATTGCTTGGGACATTCCGTGTGGTTCAGAGGGTTGCGTTGAAAAAGGGGGTGATGGTCGGTATTGGTTGACGACATTAAGTAAAAAGGCAAGGTTTACGGCCATTTTATGGCGTCGACATGTTGTTGAAAGGTAAAGATTCTTTAGCGGTTCGCTTTATTGTGTTCTTTGGGAACTGTTCTAAGCTATTTCTATGGTTAGCCCTTGAAATAAAGTGTTTAGTCATAGGTGGAAATCTAATGTGTATTTGCCAGAACTGATAGGTTTCTTTGAAGAGTTAATTATCTTAGGACAACATGATGACGTTTAGACTTAATGATGAAGCACCGAACTTTGTTGCACAAACAACCCAAGGAGAAATAAATTTTCATCAATGGTTGGGGGCGAGTTGGGGAGTGTTATTTTCACATCCTAAAGATTTCACACCGGTTTGTACCACTGAGTTAGGTTGTATGGCAGGATTGGAAGGTGCGTTTTTGCAGAGAAATTGTAAGATCATTGGGTTAAGTGTGGACGGTCTAATAACGCATGCGGAGTGGGTCAAGGATATAGAAGAAACACAAGGATATAGTGTTAATTATCCGCTGATTGCTGATACTGATTTAGCCGTCGCAAAATTATACAACATGCTTCCTGCTGATGAATCAGGGAGTTCTGAAGGGCGTAACGCGCAAGTCAATGCGACTGTTCGATCTGTATTTATTATTGATCCTGATAAAAAGATTAAATTAATATTGGTTTATCCTATGACGACGGGTCGTAATTTCGATGAGATTTTGCGGGTGCTTGAGTCAATGCAGCTAACAGAAAAGTATAACGTGGCGACCCCGGTCAATTGGCAAGACGGTGATGAGGTTATTATTGTGCCATCTGTTTCTAATGAAGAAGCTGAAGATTTATTTCCAGAAGGCTGGAAAATGATAACGCCTTATTTAAGAATGGTAAAGCAACCGAAGTAAACGTTTGGTGGTTATCCTTTCAGTATTAATCGAAGCCTGATCATGTTTTATAGATTATTACGATATAAAATGGTTGTGCTCAATTTTATATTGGCAATAGTCGGTGTAGTCTTGGTTGTTTATGTTGTTTATAGCGCCCAATTTAAAGAAACATCAGCTCGTTTTGAAAGTGAATCGTTAAATATTTCAACGCGTTTACAGCATTCTTTTCAGTCATCTTTTCTTGTTTTAAAGGCACTTCGGCCGGTTTTTAGCGGTGACCGTATACCGAGTTATGATGATTTTATTAATCTGACTGAGCCACTGCTTACTGACATTCCAGGTATAAAGGCATTGGAATGGATTCCTCGTGTCAAACAGAGTGAAGTTCAATCTTATGTGAGTACAATGAATCAACAGGGTTTTGTTGATTTTGATATTACTGAGCGTAATGATGCAGGGCAATTGGTTGGGAAAAGTGTACGTGGTGAATATTACCCAGTTTATTATGTCGTGCCCTTTTTAGGCAATGAACCCGTGCACGGATTCGATTTGGCATCGAATAACACTCGAAAATTAGCACTCAAGGAAGCTGGCAGGAGTGGAAATACTACAACTTCTTCCAGAATAACGTTGGTTCAAAGTCAAGGAGACTCGTTTGGTTTTTTGATTTTTTGTCCGGTTTATAGTGACCTGGGCGATGGGATTGTTCCGGTCAGTGATAAAGAAGAAATGCTCAAGGGTTTTACGCTTGGAGTATTTGATTTCAAATTAATCGTTGAGAGAGCGATGGTGGGATTGAATAGTAAGAATATTCTTATTCAACTGGTCGATTTGTCAGCCAAGGTAGGATCCCAAATGTTGTATGCATCAGCCCCTATTTCCAATCAGGACAATGACGACGATTTTTTTAGTTTTTTTAATGACCGGGTGGAGGGCTTTACTAATAATCAGGATTTCAGTTTTTTGGGACGGCAATGGCGATTAAAGACAGTTGCCACGAGTGACTATAATGGTGGGGTTTTCTCTGAATTACTGGCTGTGGTGTGTTTCTCAGGTTTGAGTTTCATCTTAATGATAACTTATTTGACCTATAGAGGAGTGCGTGCAGAGATAACACGCCATGAACTTTTTTTGCGTTCGAACAGCATTATTAATACGGTTAATGATGGGATTATCCTGACAGATCAAACGGGTTTGATCTGTGACTTTAGTCCGGTTGCAGAAGGTATCTTTGGTTATTTGAAAGGCGATGTCATCGGTAAACATTTTACGCTGTTTATCACCCAGGAATATAGTGGTATTTATTTTAGTATTTTAACTACAGTTCATAAATTATTGATCGAAGGGAGGCGGTATGATTTTCTCGGGTTAACGAAGAACGGTGAGTCTTTTCCTATTGAGTGTTCGGTTATGGCGTTTTCTATGGCCGGCAGTTATCATTTTACTCATGTGGTGCGCGATATTTCGCATCGAAAAGCCGAAGAAAAGGCAATTCTTGCGGCAAAGGAATCTGCGGATGTGGCCAATCAGGCTAAAAGTGATTTTTTGGCTAATATGAGCCATGAAATCAGAACGCCTATGACTGCAATTATAGGGATGGCTGACCTTACTTTGGAAACTGATTTGAGTTTAAAGCAGCAACATTATTTAGACGTGATTCAACGGTCGAGTATGGGTCTTTTAGGGATTATTAATGAAATTCTTGATTTTTCCAAGATTGAGGCGAACCAACTTTCCATAGAGAAGGTAACGTTCGTGCCTGAGAAGGTACTTGAGAACGTGGCTGATTTGATGAGGGAGGCTGTGACCAAAAAAGAGGTCAGTTTTGATATTGATTTGTCACCGGAAGTTCCCCAGAACCTGTTAGGCGATCCTTTGCGGTTAAGTCAGGTTCTGATTAATTTGACTAATAATGCGGTTAAATTTACCGATCCGTTAGGCGAAATACGGGTGAGTGTTGATGTTCAAGAAAATACTGCTGATGCGGTGTTGTTGAGTTTTTCTATATCTGATTCGGGTATTGGCATAGCACCTGAACACCAAAAACAAATTTTCGAACCTTTTTTGCAGTCAGATACCTCCATTACCCGGCAATACGGAGGAACAGGGCTAGGACTAGTCATATCTCAACGATTAGTAGAAATGATGGGCGGGAGTCTATGGGTGGAAAGTGTTCTTGGAAAGGGGAGTACTTTTCATTTTACCGCCCGTTTCGAAAAAGCTGAATTGATAAAGGTACCGAAACAGTTAAGCAGTTTAAACACAGGGGTGTTGACGGTTTTGCTTATGACAGACAATATAAAATTACAAAAAAGTCTTGTTAAGCGGTTGAGTAATTTAGGCTTTAAAGTTGATTGGGTGAGCTTAAAGTCTCAGGCTAGCAATAAGTTAGAGTCGTTGGAAAAAGTACCTTTTAATCTTGTTTTGTGGGATATAGAAGAATGGGATAGGGACACTGCGGCGTTAAGTTCATGGCGTGAAAGAAATCATTCTCGATTAGAAATAACGCCAGTTTTAGCGATGGTCGAAAATGATAATTACGGCCGATTCAGAGCCGTTTTTTCTCAAGTTGACCTAGTGAAAGTTATGATCAGACCCAGTTATAGTATGACGGTAAAAGACGATAGTGACTTGCGTGAGGCACTTTACCAGGCGCTGGAACACGTTAGTATTGACCCGCCAGGTGAAAAAATTCAGGATGATGTAAACGATTTGAGTGAAGCACATTTGTTATTGGTTGAAGACAATGATATTAATCAGGAAATCGTAAGGGCTATTCTAGAAGACAAGGTTTTGAGTATTGATGTTGCGGGAAATGGTCAGGAAGCACTTGATATTTTAGAGGAGAAATCTTTTGATGGTATTTTAATGGATTGTCAGATGCCAGTTATGGATGGCTATGAGGCTACGCAAAAGATACGTGCAAAAAAAGAATTTAAAGATCTTCCGATTATTGCTTTGACGGCTAATGTGATGTTAGTGGACCGAGAAAAGGCCTTATCTGCAGGTATGAATGGTCTTGTCGAAAAGCCCATAGTTGTCGATCAATTATTGAAGGTCTTATCGCAATGGATTAAATGAGATTACGGTGTTGTAAATACCAAAAAATGTAGGGTTTTTGCACAAGAAACAATAACCTTTGAAGAACATAGCTGGGATCCGGGTAATCTATTCGCGTATAATGATAAAATTGCAACGTTAGGCTACTTTATGACATACGGTATTTATCTTTCGGGTGAGATTCATTCAAACTGGCGAGAGCAAATTCAAATGGGACTGGAAAGTCATCATTTGGATACTAAAATATACACCCCCGTGACGAATCATGAGGACAGTGATAATGTTGGCGTCGAAATCTTGGGCGCGGAAGAAAATCCTTTTTGGAAAGATCACAAAGCGGCAAAAATTAACGCTCTTCGCACTACGAGTTTGATTAAAAGGGCAGATTTTGTTGTGGTTCGTTTTGGTGATAAATACCGGCAATGGAATGCGGCTTTTGATGCAGGGCTTGCCATTGGCTTGGGCAAGCCGTTAATTACATTGCATGCGCCTGAGTTAACGCATGCGCTGAAGGAAATTGACGGTGCCGCCCTAGCAGTTACTGAAACCCCTCAACAAATTGTAGAAATCATTCGGTATATTTCTCAAGCCTGACTTCGGTTTTATTGAATTGGCGGGGTAGCGTCAAATTTTTTCACATTCTTACTCTTATTTTTTCCTCAAAAAATTTTATGTCCGATAAACATCTTTATAAAGTTACTTTTTTTAATCAACAAGAGGTCTATGAGATCTATGTTAAACATGTGTATCAAGGAGACTTGTACGGATTTGTGATTGTTGAAGATTTTGTTTTTGGTGAAAAAAGTGCCATTGTTATTGACCCTTCAGAGGAAAAGCTTCGAAATGAATTTGAAGGTGTGAGTCAGTCCTTTATTCCGATGCATGAAATTATTCGGATTGATCAGGTTAAAAAAAGAGGGACGGCAAAAATTATTGCTGGGAACAAGGAGAGTAACAGTTCTGCAAAGGTTTCTAAAATATATCAACCCGATGGAAAGTAAGTAAGTTTTACTGAGGTATTCTTTCCGAGTTACGTTATCTATTTGACAATGCGTAAGGGGTTTGCTTTTTTGGGGGGTTCTGGCGGTTTTTTGTCATCATCTTCTGTTGGATCAAAGAACATTCCTTTGCCATTTTCTTTGGCATAAAGTCCAATGACAGCATTGATGGGTACAAAAACATTCATGGGTTGGCCATTAAAACTGGCGTTAAATTCAAGGTGCTCGTTAGCGATGGTTAAGTTATTAATTGCACTGGGGCGTAAATTGAGAATGATCTTACCTTCTTCAATGTAATCGGTTGGTACAATAGTGCCGGAAACTTCTGCGTCAACCATTAAATGGGGCGTTAAGGCATTGTCGTTAATCCATTCGTTAATCGCTCTAATTAAGTACGGTTTGAGGTCTTTCATAAATTAAAATCGCCTAATTTTCTTTCTGTTCGACTTAAACTGTCTTTAAATGATGGCCTAGAAAATAGGCGTTGTGCATAGTTTTTAATATCAGGTGAATGATCAAAAATGGGAATGCCAAGCTTTGGAAGACGCCAAAGCAGGGGCGCTAAAATACAATCAATGAGTGTGAACGAATCACTCATGAAGTATTTTTTGGCTCGGAACAGTGGCACTGACGAAAGCAGACTCTCAGTTAGAAATTTCTTGGATTGCTGTGGATCTTCAGGACGGTATAAAATAGCTTCCAGTAACTGACACCAGTCATCAGAGATGCGTTTAATAATCATACGGTTGTTTGCCTTGGAGATAGGGTCCATTTTATTAAGTGCCGGTTGAGGAAAGCGTTCCTCCAGATATTCCATAATAATAGTCGCATGATAGAGAATCAGTTCTTTGTCAATGAGTGTCGGGCTTAACGCATTCGGGTTGAGTTCCAGTAGGTAATCAGGGGGATTATTGGCATCATAGAATTTTAATTCTATTGGGATTTGTTTTTCATAAATGACCATGCGGGTACTTTGACTCCAGATGCAGTCATCCGGTGAAATCAGTGTCATCCCAGAAGTATGGTAATTTGTCATCCGTTTAAGTTGGCCTCTGTTGTTGGCGGGTGTGTGGGGTGGCTTGGCTTGGCTTGGCTTGAAGATCCTATAGTCATAGAAACCTCAGGCATGCAGCGTTTAAATAATGAAACTAACTGAATGTCTCTGTGGTTAAGGTCTCAGAAACATTCAGTTGTTTATAGTCTTACCGTTAAAAGCTGATAATTACCGATTGAATTAGTGGATATCTTTCCAATATTCTTTTTTTAGTAAATAACCAATAAAGCCAATAATTAGAATAAAAAAGAGAACATATTTGCCCATTTGTTGGCGTTTTAATTTTGCAGGTTCGCCGACATATTCTAAAAAGTTAACTAAGTCAGTCACGACAAGATCAAATTCACTTGGACTCAATTCACCCGGACGTTCTAAACTCAGTGAATTGATGACTTTATTCTCTCCCTCTTGGGTATAGTGCGCAATTTGCTGACCTTGTAGTTTCCATAAGACATTAGGCATGCCCACATCTTTAAAAAGAGCATTATTTGTGCCGTGCGTTTTGGTGTCATCACGGTAAAAACTTTTCAAATACGTATAGAGCCAATCAGAGCCGCGTGAGCGGGCTATAAGGGATAGATCAGGCGGTACAGTTCCAAACCAGATATTAGAATCATGCTTATCCATTGCTGACAGCATTGAGTCATAAATACTCGCGCCTACAGGTGCGATATCTTTTAAAACAATATCTTGGTTTAGTTCAAAATCTTCTGCTATTCGTAAGTAACGAATATGTTTTGCAGAATGACAACCCAAGCAATACGTGACGTAATGTTCAGCACCACGTTTGAGAGAGGTGTTATCGCTCAGGTCAATATTGGCGTGCATGAGTTCAGTCTTTCCACTTGCAGAACAGGTGAAAGCGAACAAGGAAAATATAACAGTTAATAATGTTTTCATATTAATCAAGGCTATCTTTCATTTTTTTGGCCAAATCAACGCTTGCGTTACGTAGGCCACTAGGGTTGGGTGTTTTTAGATGGAGGGTTGTTCCACTTTTAGTGGTCACAACAGTATCTTGTGTGATGTCGGAAACCGCTTGTTTTATTAACGGTATCTTACTCCCTAGCGAGTCATTTGATGTCAGACGTTTGGGAACGGTTTTAAATTTTTCCCAACGCGTATAAATTGGCATTAATAGGAAAAATGAAAAATAGATGACAGTTAACACGCGGGCTGCAATCGTAGCACTGGGTGTCGGTGCTTGCATTCCAAGATAACCCAGACCAAAAAAGCTAATGACAAAAAGGAATAATGCTTTTTTGTATATTCCACCCCGATAACGTATCGATTTAACCTTGACCGTATCAAGCCAAGGCAGTAGAAATAAAACGAAAATAGCGCCACCCATCGCAAGGACACCGGCAAATTTATCGGGTACTGCGCGTAAAATAGCGTAGAACGGCGTAAAGTACCACAGCGGTGCAATGTGTTCCGGTGTTTGCAGCGGGTCTGCCGGTATGAAATTGGCATGCTCAAGAAAATAGCCTTCAAGTTCCGGCATATAAAAGAGTACCACGGCAAAAAAGAAGATAAATACACTCACGCCAACAATATCTTTAACGGTGTAATAAGGGTGAAAAGGAATGCCATCGATAGGTATTCCGTCTGGACCTTTATTCTCTTTAATCTCAATACCGTCAGGATTGTTAGAACCCACCTGATGAAGTGCAACAATATGTAGAAAAACCAACAAAACTAACACTAATGGAATTGCTGCAACGTGGAAGGCAAAGAAACGATTTAAGGTGGCATCGGCCACGACATAGTCTCCTCTGATCCACAAAGAAAGGTCTTCACCAATAATAGGAATAGCACTAAAGAGTGAGATGATGACTTGAGCGCCCCAGTAGGACATTTGTCCCCAAGGAAGGAGATAGCCCATAAAGGCTTCTGCCATCAGGCAGAGGTAGATTAACATGCCGAAAATCCAGACTAATTCTCTTGGTTTTTTAAATGAGCCATACAGGAGCCCACGAAACATATGCAAGTAAACGACAATAAAAAAAGCGGATGCGCCGGTTGAATGCATATAGCGGATCAGCCAACCCCAGTCAACATCGCGCATGATGTATTCCACCGAATCAAAGGCCAGTGCTGCATCGGGCTTATAGTTGATAGTCAGCATGATGCCGGTAGCAAATTGGTTCACTAAAACCAATAATGCTAAGGAACCAAAGAAATACCAGAAATTGAAGTTTTTGGGGGCATAGTATTCGGCAAGGTGTTCATTCCATACTTTGGTTAATGGGAACCGTGCGAGAATCCAATTTACAAAATTATTAAAACGTGGAGAATTCATTCGTTAGGCTCCTTAAGCATTTTCGCCAATGACGATGGTATTATCATCAATATATCGATAAGGCGGTATTTCCAAATTTGTAGGGGCAGGCATACTGCTATAAACTCGGCCGGCGATATCAAATTTAGAACCATGACACGGACAAAAGAAGCCGCCTTGCCAGTCTTTTCCTAAGTCGGTTGGTGCAATTTCTGGACGATAAGTGGGTGAGCAACCCAAGTGGGTGCAAAGTCCGATAGCAACAAACACCTCCGGTTTTAATGATCGGGTTGTGTTTTTAGCCGCTGGCGGTTGAATCGATTCAGTTGAGTTTGGATCACTCAATTCGCTCTCTAAAGGGGCTAATGTACTCAGAACCGCTTTGGTTCTGTTCAGAATCCAAACGGGTTTTCCTCGCCATTCGACACGTATTAATTGACCAGGCTCCAGTTTGCTGAGGCTAACTTGAACCGGTGCCCCGGTTGCCTTTGCTTTAACGCTGGGTTGCATTTGGGATAAAAAAGGAACGGCTACGAACCCAGTTCCCACAGCACCGACAACAGTTAATGCATTGGTAAGAAATTGGCGTCTTGTTTTGTCTACGCCTGAATTATTCATTACATCTCACTCCTAAAGAAAATCCACAGTTATTGTTCAACTTGCTTAAAACGGTCTAATATAGCATTTATTGGCTTTTTTTTTAGCCAAATTAGTTTGCGTGATCAACAACGATGAAGTATTGGGATAAGGCCGTTAAAAAAACTTGGTTTTCTTCTGCTTTACCGACAGTCACACGTAAGCAATTAGTTAACGGAGCTTTGTGGTTTGCAAGGCTTTTAATTAAAACCTGTTGTTCTTTTAAAAAAGTGAAAAGTCCGCTTGCACTGTGATTTAAAACCCGGAATAAAATGAAATTGGCGTCGCTAGGGAAAACCTTAAGTTGTGGTATTTTTTTGAGTTCTTGCGTTAGAGTGGTTCTTTCTTGGCAAATTAATTGGGTTTGCTGCTCAAAAACAGCGTAGTTTGATAGCGCAAAGAGCGTGCTGATTTGGGTGAGTACGTTGATGTTATAAGGTAGACGAATTTTGTTCAGTTGGTTAATGATTTCGTTTTGACCCACTAAATAGCCCAATCTCAGTCCGGCTAAACCTAACTTGGAGACGGTACGCATAACCAATAGGTTGTTGAAATGTAAGATTTCGGTCATGAACGTGGCATCAGTAAAAGGGGCATAAGCCTCATCAATAATGACCAACCCAGGGGCATGATTAAGGATTTCCCGTATCTCTGAGGCATTAAATAAATTACCGGTTGGGTTATTTGGGTATGCCAGAAAAATAATCTTAGGCTTTATTTCTTCAATAGCCTTGAGAAAGCAGGGTAAATCAAGCGCAAAATTATTTGCTTGTAATGGAATGGCATGAAAGTTAAGGTCTAAGCCGTCACTAATTTGTTTGTACATGACAAAGCTGGGGTCTGGAGCCATGACCGTTGCATGGGGCGTAAGTGCCATTAATAACAGTTGGATAATCTCATCTGAGCCATTTCCGAGAAGTATCCCGAGCTCCGTTGGGATTTGATTCATTGCTCTGAGTTTGTTGTTTAATTGACGAGCATCAGGATCAGGGTAACGGTTTATCTCACAGCTCCTTAGGGTGTTTAACCATTCATCAGTTAAGTCATTGGGCCAACCATAGGGGTTTTCCATGGCATCTAATTTGATGAACCCATCCGCTTCGGCTACTTGATAGGCGGTCATTTCCAGAATTTTCTTGCGGAAAATAGCGGTACTTAATTTTTCGGTGGTTTTCATGGTTTATAACAAGTGAGAGCTGATTCGTTTTTAGAGGTTAAACTTTAGGGTTATTTTTGAGAATTCGGTATTCAGCTGATCGCGCATGCGCAGTCAGGCTTTCACCCCGAGCGAGAACGGAAGCAACACGACCGAGCGAGTCTGCACCTGATTCAGAACAATTTATTAAACTGGTACGTTTTTGAAAGTCATAAACGCCCAGTGGAGAGGAAAACTTAGCTGTTCCGGCGGTCGGTAGTACGTGGTTGGGTCCGGCACAATAGTCGCCCAGTGCTTCAGCGGTATAACGGCCCATGAAAATAGCACCGGCATTGTGAATGAGAGGGGCAATTTCTTCAGGTTTTTCGATGGATAGTTCAAGGTGTTCAGGTGCAATAATATTGGCGATTTCTACTGCTTTACTCAGATCAGGGACATGAATGAGAGCGCCTCTTGAGTCAAGAGACTTGCGGATAATATCTGCTCTTTCGAGGGTGGGTAGGAGTTTATTAATACTTTGGGTGACTTGGGTGAGAAAAGTTTCGTCGGGGGAAATTAAAATAGCCTGAGCATCTTCGTCGTGTTCTGCTTGCGAAAATAAGTCCATGGCAATCCAGTCTGGGTTGCTTTGACCATCACAGATAATGAGTATTTCTGACGGACCGGCAATCATGTCAATTCCAACTTGACCGAAGACAAGTTTTTTGGCGGTGGCGACATAAATATTCCCCGGGCCGACAATCTTATCTACCGCAGGAATAGTTTCTGTACCGTAGGCTAAGGCAGCAACTGCCTGGGCGCCGCCAATAGTAAAAACACGATCGACACCGGCCAGATAGGCAGCGGCTAATACCAATGTGTTTTGGTTGCCTGATGGTGTGGGTGTGACCATTACAATTTCATTGACTTCCGCGACTTTTGCCGGGATAGCATTCATCAGAACGGAAGATGGGTAGGCTGCTTTACCGCCGGGCACATAAATACCGACCCGGTTTAGTGCGGTAATTTGTTGACCTAAACGGGTGCCATCAGCTTCTTGGTACTGCCAGGATTGTAGTTTTTGGTGTTCAGCATAGTGGCGTATTCGTTTAGCGGCCACAGATAATGCATCAGACCAGTCGCTAGGCAGGGTGTCCCAGGCGGCTTTTAGGGCTGTTCTTGGAATTTCAAGGTCATTCGCATGGTGGATATGGTTTTGGTCAAATTGGTGGGTATATTCAAGGAGCGCACTATTGCCTTGGGTTCTAATAGTGGAAATGATTTGAAGCACTTTTTGGTGGATCGATTGGTCTTCGGTTTGATCCCAGGCTAATAATGTTTTTAGCTGAGCTGAGAATGCATCATCAGTACTTATTAATTGTTTTATTTGAGCGGTAACGGTCATAACTTTATGCCGCAGTGGCGGGTAAGGCAGATGCAATTTGCTCAATGACCGTTTGAATTTGTTGGTGTTTCATTTTCATTGAGGCTTTATTGACAATGAGGCGTGAACTGATCGTCATGATCAGGTCTTTAGATTCTAAACCATTGGCTTTTAAGGTATTTCCGGTATCGACAAGGTCAACGATACAATCTGCTAAGCCGACAAGTGGTGCAAGTTCCATCGAGCCATACAATTTAATGATTTCTGCCTGAATGCCTTGACTGGAAAAATAGTGCTGGGCGGTTTTGACATATTTTGTTGCAACGCGGATACGGCGGCCAAAGGCCGGTGCATCCTTGTGTGCGGCAGTCATTAAACGACACTTTGAAATGCCCAGGTCTAAGGGTTCGTAAAGACTTTGAGCTCCGTGTTCAATTAAGACATCTTTACCAGCAATTCCCATGTCAGCAGCACCGTATTCGACAAAGGTGGGCACATCAGTTGCACGGATAATGACCAGTTTAACATCGGGATGATTAGTATCAAGGATGAGTTTACGGCATTTTTTGGGATCATCAATAGGGACAATATCAGCAGCTGCAAGCAGTGGTAAAGCCTCTTCGTAGATACGTCCTTTAGAAATAGCAATAGTTAGCATAACGGCAGTTCTGGTTTGTTGAGTTAATGAGGGACACGGCGTATTTTGGCGCCTAGTTGGGTTAATTTTTCTTCGATACATTCATAACCGCGGTCGATATGATAGATTCTGTCGACGGTGGTATCACCTTTGGCAACGAGTCCGGCTAAAACCAGACTGGCAGAGGCGCGTAGGTCAGTAGCCATGACTGGGGCAGCGGTTAGTTCTGGAATTCCTTCACAGATGGCCGTGTTTTGCTTAAGGGTTATTTGAGCGCCCATGCGTTGCATTTCCTGAATGTGCATGAAACGGTTCTCGAAAACGGTTTCAGTAATAATGCTGGTTCCGGTAGCAATGGTATTTAATGCGGTAAATTGAGCCTGCATATCTGTCGGAAATGCAGGGAAGGGTGCGGTATCAATAGAAACTGCTTTAGGACGTTGGCCGTGCATATTTAGTTCAATCCAATCGTCTCCGCAGGTTATCTCCGCACCGGTTTCACGCAGTTTTTCAATAACGATCTCAAGTGATTTAGGGTGTGTGTCTTTAAGTTTGACATGCCCGCCAGTGATAGCGGCGGCAGCGAGATAAGTGCCGGTTTCTATGCGATCAGGTAAGATTTTGTAAAAAAGATCTTTAGGCTGTAGCTTTTCGACACCTTCAATGGTTATGGTTGAAGTACCTATCCCTGTGATTTTAGCGCCCAGACAATTAAGAAAGTGAGCAAGGTCTTCAACCTCAGGCTCTTTTGCGGCATTTTCAATAATAGTCGTGCCTTCGGCTAAAACAGCGGCCATCATGATGTTTTCGGTGCCGGTTACCGTGACCTGATCCATAACAAGGTGGGTGCCGTGCAGGCGTTCAGCAGAGGCATGAATATAGCCATTTTTGACAGTAATTTCGGCGCCCATTTTAGTCAGGCAATCTAAATGGATGTTGACGGGTCGGGTACCAATAGCACAGCCGCCAGGAAGTGAAACGTGTGCTTTTCCAAAACGTGATAAAAGCGGGCCCAAAACTAAGATAGAGGCGCGCATAGTTTTTACCAGTTCATAAGGCGCTTCAAGCCGAGAAATGCTTTGCGTATCAATCTCGATATTCATGTGTTCGTCGATGGTGATGGTGATTCCCATATGACCGAGTAAGGCAATGGTCGTAGTAATGTCATGTAAATGAGGGACATTGCCCACTTTAACAGGGGTTTCAGATAATAATGTGGCCGCTAGAATAGGTAATGCTGCATTTTTAGCGCCAGAAATTCGTAACTCTCCTTTGAGAGTCTGGCCGCCGGTAATAATTAGTTTGTCCATAAGATTACGTTTGAATTGGAGTCAGTGGGGTGTTACAAAACAGTATCAATGAGTGTTTTTAATCAAATCGTTTACTTCAACGAGTACGGCTAATGCTTTTATTTGTTGAGGTATATTTTTGAAATGTAAGGTTATATTTTTACTTTTGGCCTTTTTGTGCCATTCCACGAGTAGTGCTAATCCGGCACTGTCGGCCAGAGTGACTGACTCAAAATCTACAATAATAGTCTTTTGGTTAAAGGTAAGTGCCTCAATAGTGGATCGATTAATCGTTGCAAATGTTAAATCACCGCTGACGAGATAATTGCTGTTGTTGTTTTTTAAAAATGAAATAGGGGTCATTATTAATTTTCTTTTTCACTGAACAAGAATTGTCCGATAATTTCTTCAAGCACAATAGCGGATTGTGTTATTTCTATTTCACTATTATGCGTTAAAAATTCATCTGATGCGCCGGTTTGTAAGCCGATGTATTGTTCGCCGAGTAAGCCGGCAGTAAAAATACTTGCCGAACTATCATCAGGTAGCGTGTTGTATTGTGGCTCAATTTGCATTTGAACAACTGATTCATAGTTTTCGTTATCGAAATCAATGGCTGTTACACGTCCGATTCTAACACCTGCAACAGAAACAGGGGAGCGGACTTTGAGGCCGCCAGAGTTTTCGAATCGCGCGGTAATGGTATAACCGTCGTTATTGGAATAAGAAGCAAGATTACTGACTTTCATGCCGATAAAAAAAAGAGCACCAATACCGATAATGACGAAAAGCCCGACCAAAGTATCCAGCGATTTAGGATTGTACATTTTTAAATATCTCCGAACATGAGTGCTGTTAAAATAAAATCCATACCTAGGATGGCAAAAGAAGAGTACACAACCGTGCGTGTCGTAGCTCGGCTGACGCCCTCGGAAGTCGGTATTGCGTCATAACCTTCAAAGAGTGAAATCCACGTAACGACGAAGCCAAAAACTAAACTTTTTATGACGCCGTTGAGGATATCATCATAAAAATCAATACTCGATTGCATTTGCGACCAGAAGGCACCTTCATCAACGCCCAAGAGAGTAACACCCACCAATTGCCCTCCTAAAATACCTACCATGCTAAAAATTGCAGCCAGTAGTGGCATGGAAAGGCAACCTGCTAGGAAGCGAGGACAGATGATTCGTTGGATGGGATCGACAGCCATCATTTCCATGCCTGATAATTGCTCAGTTGCTTTCATCAAACCAATTTCGGCAGTGAGTGAAGACCCTGCACGACCGGCAAAGAGTAGGGCTGAAACCACAGGACCTAATTCACGAACCAGTGAGGCGGCAATCATAACACCTAAGGTTTCTTCAGCACCAAAATCAGAAAGGATATAGTAGCCTTGTAACCCTAAAACCATACCCACAAATAATCCTGAAATTGTGACAATAAGGATTGTTAATACGCCGACAGAAAACAATTGCTTAATAATTAACCGAGGGTGGCACAGGACACTGAATGTGCAAGAGAGGGTTTGCTTTAAGAATAAAGTTCCTCGACCGGTTTTGGTTAAGTTGGCAATGACAGATTGACCAATAGCTGATAAAAACGTAATCATTTTTAAGTTTTGCCCTAGATGGCTATAAGTCATCGAAATAATTATCCGATGAATAGTGGAACTTAACGGGACCGTCAGGTTGCCCATTCATGAATTGTTGCACCCATTCAGATTTTGAGTGTTTAAGTTCTTGCGGTGTGCCTTGACCGATTATTTTACCAGATGACATGATATAGATATAGTCGGCAATGGCAGCCGTTTCTTGTACATCATGAGAAACTATAATGCTGGTTAAGCCGACCGAGTCATTGAGTGTTTTGATTAGTTTGATCAGCACCCCCATGGAAATAGGGTCTTGTCCGGTAAAGGGCTCATCATACATTACCATCATGGGATCTAAGGCAATAGCCCTGGCGAGGGCAACGCGCCTTGCCATACCACCGGATAGTTCATTAGGTGACAAATGCCTTGCGCCTCTGAGACCGACCGCCTGTAGCTTCATCAAAACCAGTGTTCTGATTATGGTTTCAGGTAATGCGGTATGTTCTCGGATTGGATAAGCAACATTGTCGAAAACGTTAAGATCTGTCAGTAATGCGCCACTTTGAAATAACATACCCATTTTTTTTCGTAAGGTATAAAGTTCCGAGCGACTTAATTGGTTAATGTTTAAGCCATTGACCACAATGGTGCCATGGGATGGGCTAAGTTGGCCGCCAATAAGTTTTAGTAAGGTTGTTTTACCACTGCCGCTCGGGCCCATGATGGCGGTAATTTTACCGTGTTGGATATCAAGCGAGGCATTATCAAAGATAACCCGTTGCCCGCGAGAGAATGACAGGTTGCGAATAGTCACCAGACTCGGATTTTGGGTGTTATTTTTTTCCATTAACAGTGATTGAAGGTAAAAGGGTGCTATTTTCCATGAGCAGATAATATAAAGTCAAATGATTAGTGGGGATAAGTTTATACAGAAAAGGGGGGAGCGTGGCATAATGACAAAATTTTATCTGATTTGAAGTTATGGTTGTTAATATATTAGTGCTGATAATCAGCTTGGTTGCATTAGTTTATGCTGCAGATTACTTTGTTTCTGGCGCGGTTTCTATTGCAAAGACAATAGGGGTTTCATCCCTAGTCATAGGCTTGACTATTGTCGGGTTAGGGACATCAGCCCCTGAGATTTTGGTGTCCGTAATTTCTTCTTTGCAAGGTAACGCAGGCTTAGCTGTTGGAAATGCTTTGGGGTCAAATATTGCTAATATTGGGATGGTGCTCGGGATAACGGCGATTATTGCTCCGATAGCTATGCCCTCGGGTATTATAAAGCGTGAGCTTCCAATTTTGATGGTAATTAGCATAGCCTGTTATTTGCTTGCTTTTGATGGTTTAGGTCAGATTGATGGCGTGATGATGTTGATGACTCTGGTTGTTTTTATCGGCTGGTTAATTAAGTCATCCCGAGGGAGCGAGCATACAGATGACTTTTCTGATGAGTTTGATAGTAAGATGACTGCTAGGAAAGCTTGGATTGTCTTTTTTTTAGGACTTTTGGGCTTGTTAGTGAGTTCTAAATTATTGGTCTGGTCTGCCGTTAATATTGCACAGTATTTTGGTATCAGCGATTTGGTTATTGGTTTGAGTGTTGTTGCTGTTGGCACCAGTCTTCCTGAATTAGCAGCTTCGGTTATGAGTGTTATTAAAAAGGAAGGGGATTTGGCACTGGGCAATATTATTGGTTCTAATATTTATAATTTATTAGCGGTTTATTCTTTGCCTGGGTTGTTGGCGCCAAATCTGTTGGATCAGAATGTTTTGTACAGAGATTTCCCCGTGATGCTTTTTTTGACGGGTATTTTATTTGTTTTTGGGTATAAGTTTTTTAAAAAAATAGGTTCTATCAGCCGACTGGAAGGCGTCATGTTGATGTGTTTTTATGTCGGTTATCAATGGGTTATTTTTTAAAAGTGCATGAAGTGTTTGGTATATTGACAGTGTGATTGATGTAATGGATGAGCAAGCATTAAGAAAGTCGGCCCTAGCGGTTATTAACAGTGAAATTCAGGCGGTCCAGTTATTACGCGATAGAATTGATGAAGATTTTATTCGTGCCTGTAAACTGATGAGTCAGTGTGAAGGTCGTGTTATTGTCCTCGGTATGGGTAAGTCAGGGCATATTGGCGGTAAAATTGCGGCTACCTTAGCCAGTACAGGTACACCGGCTTTTTTTGTTCACGCCGGGGAAGCCAGTCACGGTGACTTGGGGATGGTGACCGGACATGATGTCGTTTTGGCGTTATCTAACTCTGGAGAAACCGCTGAAATTATAACGTTGTTACCCTTAATAAAGCGTCTCGGTGTTCCTTTAATTGCAATGACAGGCTGTCGGTATTCTATGTTGGCAGAATGCGCCTCGGTTGTTTTAAATGTTCAGGTTGAAAGAGAAGCTTGTCCTTTAGGCTTAGCACCCACATCGAGTACCACGATCGCCTTAGTGATGGGCGATGCATTGGCGGTTGCTTTATTTAATTCCCGTGACTTTACCGCAGAGGATTTTGCTTTTTCTCATCCGGGAGGGAGCCTAGGAAAGCGACTGCTACTGAGAGTCAGTGACATCATGCATAAAGATGAGGCTATTCCGATCGTCTCTATGACTGCACTTATGAGTGAAGTGTTATTAGAAATAACCGAAAAGAAATTAGGTATGACCGTTGTTGTTAACGACAACAAACAGGTTGTAGGTATTTTCACCGATGGTGATTTAAGACGCATGCTGGGCAAAAATGACAATATTCAGCAAATCTGTATTGCTAAGGTGATGAGCGAAAGTTGCACGATTATTTCACCGTCAATTCTTGCTGTTGAGGCGATGCGAATTATGGAAGAAAAGAAGATAAATGGTTTGATAGTAACGGATGAACAGCGTCATGTCATCGGAGCATTGAATATGCATGACCTCATACAGTCGGGAATTATATAAATTATTATGAAAAGTATTGACGATTTTAATAAGAAAGCACGGGCGTTAAAATTATTGATTCTTGATGTCGATGGTGTATTGACGGATGGGCGGTTGTTTTTTAATGATCAGGGTATTGAATATAAATGTTTTCATGCGCGAGACGGTCATGGTATTAAGTTATTACAACAGATCGGCATTGACGTTGCGGTCATTTCAGGTCGTAAATCTAATGCGGTGGCACTTAGAATGGAGAGCCTGGGTGTGAAACATGTTTTTCAGGGACAAGAAAATAAAATACCTGCCCTTGAGAGCTTACTGAATACGGTTGGGGTGTCAGCGAATCAGGTTGCACATATGGGTGATGACTTACCTGATTTGCCTATTATGTCTCGGGTCGGGCTCTCAATTACAGTTAACGATGGTCATTCAGCAGTCAAGGAATATGCAGATTGGTGTACCGATCTCAATGGGGGCGCGGGAGCTGTCCGTGAGATTAGCGATTTAATATTGACGGCATGTGGCCAGATGGATGCCGTTTTAAGTCATTATTGTTCCGAGTGATTAGAAATTTAGGCCTTTATTCTGTACTCCTTTTTATCACTTTAAGTAGTTGGTGGTTATTGGAGCAACAACAGAGTGAAGAGGTTGTACCCATCAAATTAGAAGGGCATTCAGCAGATTATTTTAGTGAAGGTTATAAAAAAGTTGAAATGGATGGGAAGGGTAACCCGGTTAGTATATTAGTAGCCAAGACCCTGACACATTTTAAGGATGATCAAACGACCGAATTAGCACAATGTAAAATAACTTTTTTTAATTCAGATGGCTCATCGTGGATTATTCAGGCAGATGCTGGGGTTTTATGGGCCAATGGTAACGATCTGTTTTTGAATGGTGTGGTACATATTAACCGTGCACGTGTTGAAGGTGTTCGTCCGGTCCAAATTAATACCTCTGATCTCAGAGTTAAGTTAGATCAGAGTTATGCGGAAACTGATAATTGGGCTGAAATTATTACGCCTCCTGACCGGACCGAGGGAACAGGACTTCAAATGATTTATTCAAAACCCATTCAATTGGAATTGATGCATACGGTGAAAGGGCGTTATGAAATGCAGTAAGGCTATGAGAATGTCACTTTGGGTGGGTGTTTTTATGATTGCTTTAAATAGCCTTTTTATTCCTGTTATTAGGGCGGAACAATCGAAAAGTAAGACACCGGTTTACATTGATTCTAATCGTGCTGTTTATTCGGAGGATAAATTAATCACTCGATTTATCGGTGCAGTAACGACTGTTCGTCAGGGGCTCGAAGTGAAGTCAGATGAATTGATAATTTACAGTAATGAGCTAGGTGAAGTTGAAAAGTTAGTTGCCACCGGCAACCCAACGTATATTAAGCAAATGACTCAAGATGGTCAGGATGTTGAATATAGCAGCGAATCTTTACAAGCGGATTATTTCCCAAGAAAATCATTATGGGTGCTTACGCAAAGGGCGGTTGCTTGGAAATCCCGTGATAGATTGCGTATTAAGGGTGATAAGATTGAAATATATAATAAAGAGGGGCACCTCGAAGAAATGAAAGCTGAGGGGAAACCGGCGACAATTAGGAAGATGTTACCTGATAGTACACTAATTGATTATAACAGTGAGTCGTTAAAGGTCCACTATTTGCCCGCTCAATCGTTATTAACACTGACAGAAAATGCAGTTGCCTGGCAGCCTTCAGAACAATTACGGGTTAAGGGCGATCAGATAGATGTTTTTTTTCAGGAAGATAGTCGTGTTAAGAAAATGACATCTTATGGAAGACCGACCCGAATAAAAAAGCTGTCTTTAGTCGATGGTCAGGAAGAATTCAGAAGTAAGTCTTTACAGGCTGATTATTTTCCCGGGCAATTATTTTTATTGTCAAAGAGTGCTGTTGTTTGGAAAAGTGATGGCACTTATGTGGGTGAAAAAATTGAATATGATTTGGAAACTAAAATAGCCAAAGCAGTGGGTGAGCCTAAATCTAAAAAGCGTGTTCGTGTAATTTTACAACCTCAAACAAAATGATTTAACTATGGCCAGATTAGCCGCTAAGAACCTTGTTAAAAGTTACCATAAACGCAATGTTGTGGATGATATTTCCATTCATGTTGATACCGGTGAGATTGTTGGGCTTTTAGGACCGAATGGCGCGGGTAAAACAACCAGTTTTTATATGGTTGTAGGGTTGGTGAAGTTGGACTCCGGTAGGGTCTTTTTAGATCAAATAGATGTCACCCATCATCCTATGAATTTAAGAGCGAAAATGGGGATTGGTTATTTACCTCAGGAGGCGTCAGTGTTTCGTAAGCTCAGTGTGGCAGACAATTTAAGAGCGGTGTTACAACTGCGGCCAGAATTAACAGACGGACAGATTGAAGTCATGATTGATGAATTGCTTCATGAGTTAACTATTGAGCATTTGTCTGATAATGTAGCAATGGGCTTGTCAGGGGGGGAGCGTCGCCGCGTAGAGATAGCGAGGGCTTTAGCAATGGAGCCGCAATTTATTTTATTAGATGAGCCTTTTGCCGGTGTTGATCCGCTGTCAGTTAAAGACATTAAAGGAATTATTGAGCACCTTTCTAAACGTGGTATTGGCGTTTTAATTACGGAGCATAATGTTCGAGAAACACTCGGCGTTTGTGATCGGGCCTATATTGTTAATGCAGGAAAGATTATCGCCGAAGGAAGCAGCCATGAAATTGTAGATAACGAAGAGGTGCGTAAAGTTTACTTGGGTGAGGACTTTACCTTATAAATTTTGTAAACTGCAGTTATTTGTGGTTTGTACCCTTAAATCGATCAGTTATAGCGGGTTAGGTGTAGTAAACTGTCAGCAATGCTTTACTTTAAGTAATGGGTTAGATTAAAAAAGTTAGGGTAAGAAATGTTTTTTTATAGGTTTGAAAGTTGAGTTAAGGTAAAAAAAATTATTAGAATCAGGCTGAAATCAATGTGTTCTTAATAAGAATCTTATGAAACAATCATTACAACTTCGTCTTGGACAAAAGTTAACAATGACGCCTCAATTGCAACAGGCGATTAAGTTGTTGCAATTATCCACTTTGGATATGCAGCAAGAAATTCAGCAGGCTTTAGATTCTAACTATATGCTGGAGGTTGAAAATGAGGATGAAGCGGATGATTTTCAAAAACCGGTAGAAAATAGTGATTCTCTTAGTAAGGAAAATGAGGGTGACTTAATCACGAGTCATGGTTCTGAGGTTGTACTTCCTGATGACTTGCCGATCGATACAACGTGGGCAGATATCTATGATAACGCTCAAACTATGCCTGTTAATGGTACTGCAGATAGGCCTGATTATCAGGCTCAATACAGTGAGGCTGAGTCGTTACAGGATTATTTGTTTTGGCAATTGGGATTTGTCTCATTCTCAGAGCGCGAACAAATTATAGCAAGTTCCTTAATTGATAATATTAGTGATGATGGTTATCTTATTGACTCTCTGGATGTCATTTGGCAGAGTCTTATTCCACAGTTAGAGGAGTTGTTTTTTTCTGAAGTTGAAGCGGTTTTGCATCGAGTCCAGAATTTTGACCCGCCCGGTGTCGCAGCAATTGATTTATCTGATTGCTTAAGACTGCAATTACAACACAGGGTGTTACCTGAGGAGATTAAGGAAATCACCTTGAGATTGGTAACCGATCATCTTGAATTACTCGCTAGCAATAACCGCCAAAAATTAATGCGAAAATTAGCGGTCACTATAGAGCAATTGAAAGATATTATTGCCATTGTTCGTTCATTAGATCCAAAGCCTGGTGCTATCTTAAATACGGTTCTGAGTGATTATGTTGTGCCTGATGTTTATGTGGTGCGCTTAGGAAAGGGGAAATGGCAAGTAGAACTTAATCCTGATGTAGCGCCGAAAATACGGGTCAATGCCTTGTATTCAGGTATGGTTAAAAGAGCCGACGAAAGCACAGACAATATTTCGATGAGAAATCAATTGCAGGAGGCTCGGTGGTTTATAAAAAGTTTGCGCAGTCGTAATGATACTATTTTGCGTGTTGCTAAAAGTATAGTGGAAAAACAGGTCGGTTTCTTAGAAAATGGACCTATAGCGATGAAACCTATGATTTTAAAAGATATTGCTGAGGAACTAGACCTCCATGAATCGACTATATCAAGGGTGACAACGCAAAAATATATGCACACAGTGAGTGGTGTTTTTGAATTTAAGTATTTTTTCTCAAGTCATGTTTCAACTGCTGGAGGAGGGGAGTGTTCTGCAATTGCAATTCGGTCTTTTATTAAGGAGTTAATTGATGAGGAGAGTCCTGAGAAACCACTAAGTGATAGTAAGATTGCTGCTTTTTTGAATGAAAAAGGTATTAACGTTGCAAGACGAACTATTGCTAAATATCGGGAAGGCATGTCTATCCCATCATCGAGTCAAAGGAAAAGACTTTCGTAAAAGTGATTTAAGTTGTTACTGAAAACAGGAGTGTATTTATGATGATAAGTGTAACTGGCCACCATATTGATGTAACTGAATCTTTAAAAGGTTATGTTAATGCTAAATTTAAGAAAATAGAGCGGCATATCGATAATGTCACAGATGTGCATGTGATTTTATCAGTAGAAAAATTGATTCAGAAAGCAGAGGCGACTGTTCAAATCCGTGGTGCTAAGATTTTTGCAGAAGACCATCAAGAAGATATGTATCCAGCTATCGATGCCTTAGTTGATAAATTAGATCGACAACTTTTGAAAAATAAAGAGAAAGTTAGTGATCATCGCCTTTAGTTAAATGTGATTTTTCTGGGTTTTGCAAAATAGTGAACAGTTTCGGTTTGCTCCGTTCTTAAGTTATTTTGCAGAATCCAAAATGAAAGATCTTTTATCATGAGACTCGTTATTGTCAGTGGCCACTCTGGAGCAGGTAAAAATGTTGCCTTAGGTGCTTTGGAAGATTGTGGCTTTAACTGTATTGATAATTTACCGATACTGTTATTTGAACAATTTATTAGTCATGTTATGTTAGTAGAACGAAACGTTTATGAAAAAACGGCTATTGGTATTGATGCAAGAAATCAAAGTGAAGCGCTAAGAGACTTTAAAGAGGTCTTGACCTTAATCAGAACAAAAGGTGTGGATGTTGAGGTTATATATATTCAGGCCGATAAGACAGCGCTGTTAAAACGTTACAGTGAAACCCGTCGGCGTCATCCTTTATCTGATTTTAATTTGCCCTTGGCTGAGGCGATTAATATTGAAAAAGATGTTCTAAAATCAATTGCTAAATATGCCGATTTGGTGATCGATACCAGTCAAACTAATTATCACCAGTTGCGGAGTCAGATCAAATCATATGTGGGTATGCATGACGATACCCGATTGTCGTTGATTCTTCAGTCCTTTGGGTATAAGCATGGTACGCCACTTGATGCCGATTTTATTTTTGATGCCCGAAGTTTGCCTAATCCCTATTGGGTGCCGGAATTAAGAGGCTTTACGGGGAAAGATGCCGCAGTCGTTGATTTTTTTAATAATGAAGAAGATGTGCAACTGTTTTATAAAGACATTACCGGTTTCCTGGATCGTTGGCTTCCTAAGTTTATAGCTGATAATCGCTTATATTTGACAGTAGCGATTGGTTGTACTGGAGGGCAACATCGATCGGTGTTTTTAATTGATAAACTGGCACAGTATTTTAAGTCATCAGCAATGAATGTGATTCACCGGCACCGCGAGTTGTTGTAATATCTAACGTTTAAGTTGGGTTTTCTTTTTGAAAATGAGGAAACTTATGCTTTTAAGTCCTTATGAGTTATTTGAGTTTTATGACTGTTAAATAACGTAGCTAATAACGCCGGTAAATTTATGCAGCCCAATAAAGAACAACAATTACAGTTTGTAACCGATCGTCTTGAAAGCGGTACCTTACAATCGGTGCAGCGGTTGGTGAGTGTCCTACACCCAGCCGAAATAGCGCATTTACTGGAGTCCTTAAGGCCCAGAGATCGTGAGATTATTTGGGAGTTAGTACCGGTTGAATTTGTTGGCGAGGTATTGGTTGAATTAAATGATGAGGTTAGAGTTGGGCTCATTGAAGCCACAGATGATAATGCACTGATCAATGCAGCCGATACATTAGAGTCTGATGATTTAGTTGATTTTCTAAAAGATGTGCCGGAAGTTATATTAAATACTGTTTTAGAGTCTATGGGGCAACAGGACAGGGCGCGCGTTGAAAGTGTTTTAAATTACGACGATGATTGTGCTGGCGGCTTAATGAGTCTTGACACATTGTCGATTCGCTCAGACGTAAATTTAAATGTTGTTATTCGTTACTTGCGTTTGAAAGGAGAGATTCCTAAGTCGACTGATAAGATTATTGTTGTTGATCGTGACGATAACTTTAAGGGGGTTTTACCGTTAACCGTGTTATTAACCTATGACGGTGGGGAGCGTGTTGAGAACCTCATGATTAAAGAAAATGTGGATGTTATTCAGGTGCAAATGCCAATTGAAGACATTGCTTTATTGTTTGAAGAACATAATCTTGTCTCGGCGCCTGTTTTATCGGAATCAGGGAAATTATTAGGTCGAATAACCATCGATGATGTTGTTGATGTTATTCGTGATGAGAGTGACCATTCGTTTATGAGTATGGTTGGGCTTGATGAAGAACAGGATATGTTTGCGCCAGTATTGTTAAGTGCTAAAAGAAGAGCGCTCTGGTTGGGTGTGAATTTGTGTACTGCTCTGTTGGCCTCTTGGGTGATTGGTGTTTTTGAGGCGACGGTTGATAAGATCGTTGTTTTGGCTATTTTAATGCCGATTGTTGCGAGTATGGGCGGGATTGCCGGCAGTCAGACATTGACCTTGTTTATTCGTGGTTTGGCACTTCGTCAAATTGGTCGTGCTAATGTTAATAGTCTGGTAATCAAAGAGTTAGCGATTGGACTGATCAATGGTGTAGTTTGGGCTTTTTTTGTCGGTTGTATCGTTTCGCTTTGGTTCGATAATATTAATATTGGTATTTTAATTGCCGTAGCGTTAATGATTAATCTGGTTTTTGCAGCCTTAGCAGGAGCGTCAATACCTATGGTGTTACAGCGATTAAATATTGACCCGGCCTTGGCGGGCGGGGTGATTTTGACAACCGTAACAGATGTTCTTGGCTTTTTTGTTTTTCTTGGGCTCGCTACTATTTATTTGCTGTAAAACAGGCCTAAAAGATAGCTCACTTTAAGCCTGTTGATAGCAACAGGGAGAGTTAGTCTGCGTCACTAGGGATATCTATTTTGAGTTCAAAAATATCTTGATGCTCATCTTGTTCAAAATTAATGGTAATGGCATTGAGGTCAACCTCTACATATTTAGCGACTACGGTTAAAAGTTCTTTTTGTAGTTCGGGGAGGTATGAGGGTTGATTTTCAGCGGCATGTTCATGCGCTACTAAAATTTGTAATCGTTCTTTCGCAAGAGATGCCGAACTTGGTTTTTTAGTTCTAAAATAATCTAACAAGCTCATTATTTACCTCCAAAGATTCTACCAAAGAGACCTTTCTTGTTAGGCGCAATGAAACGATGTGGCACATCATTGCCTAAATAGCGCTCAACAATATCAGAGTAAGCTTGTCCTGCTTTACTTTTCTCATTAAGAATTATCGGTATGCCTGCATTGGAAGCATTCAATACTGCTTTAGATTCAGGAATCACGCCGATCAGATGGAGTGATAAAATGTCCTGGACGTCATCGATACTTAACATCTCACCCAGTTCGACACGACTCGGTGAATAGCGTGTCAGTAACAGGTATTCTTTGATTGGTTCGAGACCTTCTTCGGCACGTCTTGATTTACTTGAAAGTATTCCCAGCATACGGTCAGAGTCACGGACAGATGAAACCTCAGGGTTAGTAACAACAAAAGCATCATCGGCATAATACATGGCGAGTGTGGCGCCCCTTTCTATTCCAGCCGGTGAGTCACAGATAATATATTTAAAAGTTTTTGATAACTCATCCAGCACCTTCCCAACGCCTTCTTGAGTGAGCGCTTCTTTATCACGTGTTTGAGATGCGGGTAAGATATACAGCTGATTACATCTTTTATCTTTAATTAATGATTGGTTAAGTGTTGACTCACCGCTAATGACATTAATGAAATCATAAACGACCCTGCGTTCACACCCCATGATTAAGTCAAGATTACGTAGGCCTACATCAAAATCAATGACAACTGTCTTATGACCTTTTTGAGCTAAACCCATGGCGAGTGCAGCGCTGGTTGTAGTTTTTCCAACACCACCCTTTCCTGATGTTACGACAATAATTCTAGCCAATTTGATGTTCTCCTGATAAGTCTGTCTTTAGAAATCTTGAATAATTAATTTTTCATTATTCAGAAAAATTTGTATAGGGTTTTTGTGGCTTGCGGCATCAAGATTTTCGCTAACTTGATAAATGCCGGCAATAGAAATGAGTTCTGCTTCAAGGTTTAAGCAAAAAATTCGGGATTCTTTATCGCCTAAGACACCGGCTAAGGCACGTCCTTTTAAGGATCCGTAGATATGGATGTTGCCTTCAGAAATTATTTCAGCTCCCGGGCTGACGCTGGATAAAATGATTAAGTCAGTTTTGCTGTATATACGTTGGCCAGAGCGAACTTGTGAGCTTATTATTTTGCTGGTTTCTAAGTCAGGCTCGTCAGGAGTGGGTGGCGATGCCAACTTTGATGGTTCTGTTTTTGTTGCATTTCCTTGGTGAGGTGTCGTGAGGACGGCCAGATTTAATAATCTGGCTTGCTCATTTTGGGCTGTAGTACCGCCTCTCAGTCCAATAGGCTGGAAATTCAGTGTGCGAACTAAGACGATGAGATCGTTTGCATTGAGTGTGATATTTTTTTCAGTCAGTGTCTGAAGATCAATGGTAATAGCGGATTGACTAAAAAAATCAGGTGCTTGTTTAATTTTTATTTCGAGCTCAATTTTAATGGCATCTAGATCATTCCCGACCAAATGTAAGCTAGGAACGGTAAAAGATCCACTTTTAAATTCGAGAACCGGTTTATGTGAGATTTTTGGGTCGCTGGTTAAAGACATTAGGTCGATGTATGTAAGTATGCGATATCCACTGAGTATTTATTTAGGGTCAACGGGGTTACGTTGGTGAAGAATAGCATTCTTTTTGTTGGCAGGGGAACAGTTTTATATGCGCTACGAGCCATTAAGTGCCATTGCAAAAGTTTTTTAATCAGTAATAGAATTGCTTTATCTATAAGTCAGGAGTCAGTTTTGTTATAATTATCAGCAATAACCAAACTTGTGGGATTTAATGAGCGCTAGCTGAAAAATGTGACTAGTTCTCTTATGTCCCAGAACACCCAAGGCTAGGGGTGCCTGATTTAAGGCTGAGATTACCCTTTGAACCTGATTCCGGTTAATACCGGCGTAGGAAAGCCCCATACTCTTGCGCCTTGTTTAAAATTATTGGAGATTAGCATGAGCGCTATTCGTGAAGACATTCCATCGGCCACTATTTCTAGTGTCAGAATTGATCCATACCCTGCTTCTGAGAAGATTTACGTGGAAGGCAGTCGCGAAGATATTCGCGTCCCGATGCGGAAAATAACCTTGTCAGATACCCCGGTATCGATGGGCGTAGAGAAGAACCCCCCTATTTATGTTTATGATACGTCGGGCGTTTATACCGACCCCGGCGTTGAAATAAATTTACTGAAAGGTCTGTCATCAGTTCGTGGCAACTGGATTGAAGACCGGAATGATACGGAACAATTACAACAATTAAGTTCTCGTTATGGACAGGAGCGCTTATCAAATCCCGCACTTGACTCTTTACGGTTCCAATATACGCATAACCCCAGAAAAGCAAAAGCGGGTGCCAACGTTTCTCAAATGCATTATGCAAAGCAAGGGGTTATTACTCCAGAAATGGAATATATTGCGATTAGAGAAAATCAGAAAATTGCAGAAAATCACGAGTTTTATCGTAACCAGCATCCAGGGGAATCTTTTGGTGCAGCGATTCCAACCATTATCACGCCAGAGTTTGTTAGAGATGAAGTCGCCAGAGGCCGGGCGATTATTCCGTGTAATATTAATCACCCAGAATTAGAACCGATGATTATTGGTCGTAATTTTTTGGTCAAAATTAATGGTAATTTAGGCAATTCAGCGGTGACCTCTTCCATTGAAGAGGAGGTTGAAAAGATGTTGTGGGGCATTCGTTGGGGGGCTGATACGATTATGGACCTTTCTACGGGTAAGAATATTCATGAAACGCGGGAGTGGATTATCCGTAATTCCCCCGTACCTATTGGTACCGTGCCTATTTATCAGGCGCTTGAAAAAGTAGACGGTAAAGCTGAAGAACTAACGTGGGAAATTTTTAAAGATACGTTAATAGAGCAAGCAGAACAAGGCGTTGACTATTTTACTATTCATGCGGGTGTTCGCTTGCAACATGTGCCATTAACGGCTCGGCGTGTAACGGGTATTGTTTCACGCGGTGGCTCAATAATGGCTAAGTGGTGTTTAGCACACCATACGGAAAGCTTTCTTTATACGCATTTTGAGGATATTTGTGACATCATGAAGGCTTATGATGTTTCCTTTTCATTAGGGGATGGGTTGCGACCCGGCTCCATCGCTGATGCCAATGATGCTGCTCAGTTTGGTGAACTCGAAACCTTGGGTGAATTAACTAAAATTGCTTGGAAACACGATGTCCAAACCATGATTGAAGGGCCAGGGCATGTGCCGTTGCATATGGTTAAGGTCAATATGGAAAAGCAGTTAGAAGCGTGTGACGAGGCGCCATTTTATACCCTAGGGCCATTAACAACCGATATTGCGCCGGGTTACGATCATATTACTTCAGCGATTGGTGCGGCTAATATTGGCTGGTATGGTTGTGCTATGTTGTGTTACGTGACTCAAAAAGAACATTTAGGGCTACCGAATAAGGAAGACGTTAGAGAAGGTATCGTGACCTATAAAATTGCGGCACATGCAGCTGATTTGGCGAAGGGACACCCCGGTGCACAGGCGCGGGATAATGCTTTATCTAAGGCGCGTTTTGAGTTCCGCTGGGAAGATCAATTTAATCTGGGTCTTGATCCTGAGAAAGCGCGGGAATTTCATGATGAAACATTGCCTAAAGATTCAGCAAAAGTGGCACATTTCTGTTCGATGTGTGGGCCTCATTTTTGTTCTATGAAGATTAGTCAAGATGTTAGAGATTATGCGGCAGAGAAAGGTATAGAGGTGGGCGAAGCTTTAGAAGCAGGTATGGGTGAGAAATCTAAAGAGTTTTTAGATGATGGTGCTGATATTTATCATAAAGTTTAGAGCTTGAATCTAATTTGTATTTTAAGATTGAATTTTAGGAGAAGTAAAGATGCGTAAGATCCAGTTAGTAAGCATGGTTGTATTGTTGGTTAGTTTTTCTCAAAGTTGGGCAGGTGGAGCGCCGGGTAAGGTTATTGGTGCAACAACAACCGACTCTTATTTAGCTTATAAGTTATCGAGTCAGGACGGTTTTGTTTTTATCGATTTGCGTCCAATTGAAGAATATAACCAAGGGCATGTTCCGGGTGCCAAGCATTTGGATTATAACGATCTAACAGAAAAATCATTGGCCGTGTTAGTGAATAAGAAGAGTGGTCGCGTCGTTTTTTATTGTTCAGGTAATGCTAGTGAGTTAGCCGGCTGGGCTTCTCAGAAGGCTCTGGATTGGGGTTGGCAAAATGGATTCGTTTTTTATTACCGTACCGGTTTTAATGAATGGAAATCGACCGGTTTATCTGTAGAGAAATAACACGCTTGAGATAATAAAAAAGGGCAACTAAGTTTTGATAGTTGCCCTTTTTTTGTTTGAAGCTTAATCCTGCAGTTCTTTGAGTACCGCTTGCAAGCTGGTATTGGCATCGCCAAATAACATTTGTGTTTTCTCATGAACAAACAATGGATTATCAACACCGGCATAACCTGAGGCCATGCTTCGTTTAAGAACGATGGTGTTTTCACCTTTCCAACATTCCAAGACCGGCATTCCTGCGATCGGGCTGTTAGGATCATCTAATGCAGATGGATTAACAATGTCATTAGCACCAATAACAATAGTGACATCGGTATTTGGAAAGTCATCATTGATTTCGTCCATTTCAAAAACAACGTCGTAAGGAACTTTGGCTTCCGCTAATAATACATTCATGTGACCAGGCATACGACCGGCAACAGGGTGAATACCAAAGCGGACATTTTTTCCTTTTCCATTCAGTAGCTTGGTGATTTCATTAACGGTGTGCTGTGCTTGGGCAACGGCCATACCATAACCTGGAATAATCATGATGTTTTTTGAATCTTTTAGTAATGCTGTTGTTTCTGAAACGTTGATTTCAACAACTTCACCTTCTACCGTTGCGGCAGGACCGCCACTAGTTGTGCCAAAGCCGCCGGCAATAACGCTAACGAAGCTACGGTTCATAGCACGACACATAATATAACTTAGAATCGCACCACTACTACCAACTAAGGCCCCGGTAACAATTAACAGATCATTGTTTAGCATGAAACCAGTTGCTGCTGCGGCCCACCCCGAGTAACTGTTTAGCATGGATACGACAACGGGCATATCAGCGCCGCCAATAGCCATAACCATGTGTACGCCAAAAGCCAATGCGATGATCGTCATGATCAATAGGGAGAAGGTGCCACCGCCGGTTTCAGCGCCTGCAACAAATTGTGTGCAGAGCCATATTGAAGTGACGAGTAAGCCGAGATTCAGCCAGTGACGTCCTGGAATCAAAACAGGGTTGCCGCTGATCTTTCCACTCAATTTACCAAATGCGATAACAGAGCCAGAAAAGGTCACCGCACCAATAAGGATGCCGATATAAATTTCAACTTCATGAATGGTTTTTTCAACACCGGTCAGTGCTGATGAGGGGTCAATAAAATTAGCATAACCGACTAAAACGGCAGCCATACCAACGAGACTGTGCATAATGGCCACTAATTCGGGCATTTCGGTCATTTGCACCTTGAATGCGGCTTTAGCGCCAATGGCTCCTCCTATGAGTAGCGCAATAATAAGCACAACATAAGAAGAGACCGAATCACTCATAATGGTCGCAACAATAGCGATAGCCATTCCGATCATGCCGTAATAATTACCGCGGCGAGCTGTTTCTTGATTACTTAAGCCACTAAGACTTAAGATAAACAAGACAGAAGCGGCAATGTAAGACATTGTAACTAAACCTTGAGACATGTTCTAACTCCTATTATTTCTTGAACATTTCCAACATGCGTCGGGTGACTAAGAACCCACCCGCAATGTTGATTGAAGCGATTAAAATGGCGAGTCCCGATAGTACTGTAATCATAAAACCCGGGGATGAAATTTGGACCAGTGCGCCAATAACAATAATGCCACTAATCGCGTTGGTTACGCTCATGAGTGGGGTATGTAAAGACGCAGAAACGTTCCAGATCACTTGATAACCAATAAAACACGCCAAAACAAAAACAGTAAAGTGTGTCATGAAGGATGCGGGTGCCGATGCGCCAACCATATAAAGAGCTGCACCGCCCAGAATAAGTGGGATGAACTGCGTCACAGAGGCAGGAAGTAGTGGTTTTTTCTCTTTAATCGGTTCTGCAGCGGGACTATCTTCAGCTTTGGCGCTAGCTTTGGGGGCTACAGATAATGTCGGTGGAGGTGGTGGCCAGGTTATTTTTCCTTCTTTAATAACGGTTGCGCCACGGATCATCTCATCATCCATATTGACGTCTATTTCACCATTTTTTTCAGGTGAGAGTTCTGTCAGTAGGTGTCGTAGGTTAGTGCCGTAAAGTTGGCTGGACTGTGCAGCCATACGGCTTGGAAGGTCCGTGTAACCAATAATGGATACGTTGTTTTTGATGACAACTTTCCCGGCTTCAGATAATTTGCAGTTTCCGCCTTGCTCAGCAGCCAAGTCAACAATAACACTGCCGGGTTTCATGGATGCAACCATTTCTTTGGTGATTAATTCAGGGGCAGGTCGACCGGGAATTAAGGCTGTAGTAATAATGATGTCAACATCTTTTGCTTGTTCGGCAAAGAGTTCCATTTCAGCAGCAATGAATTCTTTACTCATGGTTTTAGCATAACCACCGGAACCTGCGCCATCTTCTTCAAAATCCAGCATTAAGAATTCAGCATCCATACTTTCGACTTGCTCTTTAACTTCAGGGCGGGTATCGAAGGAGCGAACAACGGCCCCCATACTTTTCGCAGCACCAATAGCGGCAAGACCAGCAACACCGGCGCCAATAACCAGTACTTTTGCAGGGGGAACTTTACCTGCAGCGGTAATTTGACCGGTAAAAAAGCGTCCAAAATGTTGTGCAGCCTCTACGACTGCTCGGTAACCCGCAATGTTAGCCATTGAACTGAGTGCGTCACACTTTTGTGCGCGTGAAATCCGTGGAACGCATTCCATGCCCAGTACGGTTACCTTTTTGGCAGCCAGACGCTTCATAAGGTCTTCATTTTGTGCGGGCCAGATAAAACTGATTAAGTGCTTACCTTTAGATAAAAGCTCGACTTCGTCGACTTTTAATTTAGGGTGCAGTTCAGGTGCTCTGACTTTAAAAATAATATCAGCATCAGCCCAGAGCTTTTCGGCACTCTTATTTATAGAGGCGCCTGCATCCTTATACGCTTTGTCAGAGAAGTTAGCTGCTTTGCCTGCGCCGGCTTCTACTGAAACACTAAAGCCGAGTTTTATGAGTTGTTCTACAATAACGGGGGTCGTCGCTACACGTGCCTCGCCACTGTGAACCTCTTTAGGTATACCGATCTTCATTGGTTCTTCCTCAAATATTAGGTGGTAATTATTAATGGGTATATTCGTTTGTTATTTCTATGAATTTGTCGAGGTAGTTGAAATAGCGAAAAAACCTGCAAAAAATCCAGCGTAGAGCATAAGGGATTGAGTTTGTTTTATCAATGTGATATTGGAAATGTGTGGGTAATTGTGCTTTTTGGTGCAGTAGTTCACTCTTAAGTGCCATACTGGTGCAGAAGTTAAGCTCGAAAGTTTCACGCTGATGGAAACAGTTAGTGCTTACTAATCAGTATTTTGGGTTTTATTAAGTGACGGGTATTTGGGTCATGTTAGGCTAATGAGAGATTATTTTTATGAGATTAAGATGAAAACTTTTTTGGCAAAAGATTTTATTCAGACCCGGGAGGGGCTTGTTTTTGCAGTCGTTGAAACGGGTCTGGAGCAAGGGCGGGTCTTGTGTTTTTTGCGTTATGTTAATAAAAGTGGTCAATGGGTTAAGGTTGATACCGAACAGGCGAACAGATTATTAGCGGAGCAGTTTTCACAATATCGTTATTTTTCACCGAGTAAAGATGTTTTTTTGCATGCGGTGTCGGTTGATGATGTTTGTCATCACTATCAACCACGTCGTCGACTCAGGGAAATAATCGATGTAGCTAAACCTGACTCTTCCGTTATTATGGATTTAATTGGGTTAGTGGACGTTCTTGAAGCCCAAGGGTTGCCGGTTTCCCAGTTGGGAGTCACTGGATCAATTCTTTTAGGATGTCACAACAGTGCTTCTGATATGGATGTGGTGATTTATGACCGGGGGACCTTTATGGCGGCCCGGGAAATTATTAGTTCATTCGATAAAGCAGGGATTGCGCCGTTAACGGTTGAGGCGTGGCAAGCGTCATTTAAACGTCGGGCTTGTGAGTTAACTTTCGCTGAGTATTGTTGGCATGAACGTAGGAAATTTAATAAAGGTTTGTTTGCAGGACGAAAGTTCGATATTAGCTATGTTGCTGAAAACGTTGAAGAATACCCGGGAAGGTATAAAAAACAAGGCACCGTTAAATTGACCGCGACAATTGTGAAGAGTGATAAGGCTTTTGATCATCCGGCGATATTTGTTATTGATCACCCCGAGATTAAGGAAATCTGTTGTTATACGCCCACCTATACGGGCCAGGCTGAAAAAGGAGAGCGTGTGATGGTTTCTGGTTTTTTGGAGCAAGATGAAAAGGGTCAAAAACGTATTGTCGTGGGTTCCAGCCGTGAAGCGGCGGGCGAATATTTGAAAGTTATTAGTCATGATCAAACGTCCTGAATTTTCAGCGGTTATCCTGGATCTGGATGGATTGGTCTTAGACACTGAAAAAACCTACCGGATTGCTTGGTGTTTTGCTTTGGAAACGATGGGGTACTCGTTTTCTCAAAATTTTTATCAGCGATTAAGTGGCTTGCAATATGAGTCTATTGAACGATTTTTTTTGGAACAGTGTGGAACTGATTTTGATGTGCCACTGTTCCGTAAGATCAGCGCTGAACAGTGGCATGGCTATGTAGATGCAGAGGGTATTGCTGTTAAACCCGGTGTTTTTGATTTGTTAGCGGCATTAACGGAGCGACAAATACCGTATTGCTTAGCCACCAATAGTTTAAGTGAAAATGCTGAGCGCAATATAGACATTGCCGGAATAGCACATTTGTTTCCGAATAAAGTGACCCGCGACCAGGTTAAGCGGGGTAAACCTGCACCTGATATTTTCTTGTTGGCAGCACGGGTCTTAGGTCTTCCTGTCGGGCAATGCTTGGTGATTGAAGACTCTGTTGTGGGTGTTGAAGCGGCCCAAGTTGCCGGGGCTATACCTGTTTGGGTGCCTGAGTTTTATTTAAGTCAGGCGGGAGTCGATTTAGAAAAAGTGTATCTGTGTAATGATTTGATGGAGTTAGAGCAACTATTGTTTTGATTACGATGTAATAATTTCCGCCAGATTGGTTGATTAGGTATAATTCTTCTATCTATCATTACTTAATCTTCTGTTTGTTTCTTGAATACCACACCGACTAAAGTTACTGTTATTGCGCCGGCTCGATTACACATGGGTTTTATTGATCTCAGTGGCTCATTGAATCGTTATTTTGGCAGTATCGGTTTGGCGCTGAATGATTTTGAAACCAAACTTTCGTTAACCGCTTCATACCGAAGTTATGTGAATGCACAGGCGCCGGAGAGGACGCAGCAGTGTGTTCAGCAATTATGTCAAAAACTGGGGGTATCAGATCAAGTGCATGTAGATGTTCAATCTGCGATTCCAGCGCATATTGGTTTAGGATCAGGAACCCAGTTAGCATTAGCGGTAGGGATGGCGCTTAATGTTTTTTATCAATTGGATCTTTCTATTCGTGATATTGCCCATTTGACTGACCGAGGGGGGCGTTCAGGCATTGGGATTGGTGTTTTTGAAAAAGGAGGGCTTGTGGTTGATGGGGGGCGTGGGAAACAAACCATTACGCCGCCGGTGCTTGTGCAAATGTCGGTTCCCGAGGATTGGCGTTTTATTTTATTGTTAGATCGTCGCGGTCAGGGTTTACACGGTGATGGTGAAATACAAGCCTTTAAAAAGTTACCTCCTTTTTCTAAAGAGGAGGCCGCCAGATTATGTTATTTGTTACTGATGCAAGGGTTGCCGGCCGTAGCCGAACAAAATCTTGATGAATTTGGCGCCGTGATTACACAATTGCAACGATCCGTTGGGGACTATTTTGCACCCGCCCAAGGGGGGGCTTTCACAAGTCGTGAAGTGGGCGAAGTGATGGCGTGGTGTTCAAGGCAAGGTGCTGTCGCAATCGGCCAAACATCATGGGGGCCGACTGGCTTTTGTGCCGTTTCAAATGATCAACAAGCAAGTGAACTGGTGAGTGCAGCGAAACAACGATTCAAAAACTTGGTTAATTTAGACTATGTCATTACCCGGGCCACCAATCAAGGTGCAAGAATCATCGTTGAGTAAAAAGGTCCTGATTATTGCCAATTCAGGACGAATGTTGGCAACGTCTGCCCACCGCGCTAATTGGACACCTTTAGTCATTGATCGTTTTGGTGATCAAGAAACCGAGCAGATTACTCTGCATAATTGGGTGGTTAACGATTTATCCCGGCTGTGTTTAGAACCGATTGTTAATAATATTAAGCATTATTTTGACGTTGAAAGACTGGTTTATGGCAGTGGTTTTGAAGCCCATTTAGAAACGTTAAACTGGCTTTCTCAGCAATTTATTGTTTGGGGAAATACGTTTGCAACATTTCAGCGTGTCCAAGATAAATTATTTTTCTTTAGCACTCTTCAGCGTTTACAAATCCCCTTTTTAGAAACGCATTTTACTCAGCCACGCGTTGTTGGCAGTCGATGGCTTGTTAAACCGGTGTCAGGTGAAGGGGGGGAGAGGATTCATTTTTATGATTCACTTGAATCGATCGAGGATACGGTTTATTGGCAACGTTATCAAAAAGGGTCTGTGGGTTCAGTGCTTTTTGTGAGCAATGGAAAAAATGTGCAAGCTATCGGTTTTAACTGCCAATGGGTTGAGGGTGATCAGGCTAAACACCCCTTTGTTTTTTCTGGAATCAGGCATTTTCCAGAGTTGAGTGCTGAGCACTGTCAGCAATTGTTAAGTTGGCTTAATCACTTAGCAAGTGCATTTTCTTTGGTGGGGTTGAATAGCCTGGATTTTATTTTTGCTAAGGGCCAGTTATGGGTGCTTGAAATTAACCCGAGGCCTTCAGCAAGTCTGATGCTTTATGACGGCTATAGTCAGCGTAATCTGTTTGATCATCATGTTCAGGGATGTTTGGGTTACTTTCCCGACCTTCCCGTGCAACCGATTGATTATTGCCGTGGCTATCAGGTGTTGTATGCCTATTATGAATTGTTTATTCCGGAACAAATTGAATGGCCAGACTGGGTCTTGGATAAGCCTCAATCAGGTGTAATAATTCCCATTAATAGCCCTATTTGCAGTATTATTGCGGCTGAGCAAGATACTGAGAGACTCGTTGAAATGTTGAAGCAACGTGCTCGGGTCGTCTATCAATTACTTATTTACAAGGAAAAAGTTTTATCATGCAATTTTATGCCAGTGTTAATAAATTAGCGAAGCCTTTAGTAACACAACTGATAGAAAATGCGGATGCATTAAGGCTGAATGTTGAGCAATTAGAAAATGGTTGCACCATTATTGATGCCGGCATCAAGGTTCCGGGTGGACTGGAGGCCGGGCGGATAATTTCTGAAATATGTCTGGGAGGTATGGGTTCGGTTACTTTATCGCAAAGCGGGCAAATCAGTCAGTGGCCCTTAACGGTTAATGTTCATACCGGTAATCCGGTTTTGGCCTGTTTAGGGAGTCAGTACGCGGGCTGGAGTTTATCGTATGAGAAGTTTTATGCGCTGGGTTCGGGTCCTGCACGAGCGCTCTGTGTTAAAGAAGATTTATTTAACGAGCTTGATTATCGCGATGACCTCGATACAACCGTTTTGGTTATTGAGGGAGACAAAGTGCCACCATTACCGTTAATAGAAAAAATCGCGGATGCTTGTCATTTGGCAGCGTCTCAACTCACCATTATTTTAACACCCACCAGTAGTTTGGCCGGTTGTGTCCAAGTGGTAGCAAGGGTGTTAGAAGTCGCTATGCATAAAGCCCATGAACTTCATTTTCCTTTGGAAGATATTGTTGACGGCAGTGGGAGTGCACCGTTATGCCCTCCGCATCCTGATTTTGTTAAAGCGATGGGACGAACTAATGATGCCATTTTGTTTGCAGGCCAAGTGCACTTGTTTGTTAAGGGAAGTGATGAAGCGGCAAAGAACTTAGCCACTCAACTTCCCAGTTCTACCTCTAAAGATTACGGCAAACCCTTTGCCGATATTTTTAAAGCCTATGATTATGATTTCTTTAAGATTGACGGTATGTTGTTTAGTCCAGCGCGGGTTACGGTTACAGCGGTAGATTCAGGCAATAGCTTTCATGCGGGACAATTAGATGAGGCTTTATTAAATCAGTCGTTTGGAGCCTAAAGGTTCGTGCCTGATATTGTTATTTTCACGGATGATCCGGGCTGGCATGGTGCGCGATTACAAGAGGCATTTGCACAGCAAGGGTTAGCGAGCGTTTTTGTTTCTTTAACCGATTGTCAATTGAATTTGAGCGATCAAGGGTTGCCTCTGGTAATTCCGGGTTTTGAGGCACAGTTGCCAATAGCTGCTTTTGTGCGAGGTATCCCAGGTGGCTCGCTAGAGGAAGTGGTTTTTTATCTTGATGTCTTACATGGGTTATCTTTATTAGATGTTCCGGTATACAACAATGGTAAAGTCATTGAGCGCAGTGTGGATAAGGCAATGACTAGTTTTTTGTTACAGACAAACCAGTTAGCGACGCCACAAACATGGGTGCTAAGAGACCGGCAGCAAGCGGTCGCTCGGGTCAATCATGAATTACAACAAGGTTTTCGTGTGATCGTAAAACCGGTGTTTGGTTCTCAGGGAGAAGGAATTCGACTGATTGAAAAAGAATCAGATTTAATTTGGATGGCGCCGAGTCAGGGAATTTATTATTTACAACGGTTCATTGATTGTCAGGGAGCCGGTTATTCTGATTGGCGTGTATTTGTTATTAATCAGAAGGTTGTCGCTGCGATGCGTCGAGAAGGATTGTTTTGGTTGAATAATGTAGCCAGAGGCGCTACATGTCGAGCAGAAATGTTAGAGGGTGCTATGGCGGCGTTAGCGTTACGGGCTACAGAAGCGTTAGCAATGGATTATGCCGGTGTTGATATAATCGTTGATAAAGAGGGTCATTATTCAGTTATTGAAGTCAATAGTATTCCGGCCTGGAAGGGCTTGCAAAGTATTTGCCACATTGATATTGCACAATTATTAGTAGCAGATTTATTACAACGTCATTTATTTCATCATACCAAGACGCCCAAATCAGTGGCACTGAAGTGATAACGCAAGATCGGTTAATAAAGATGTATTTAGAGGCCTGTGAACTTGAATTGCAAACCTTTAAGCCCGGTAATGTCAGTGTTTATGCAGATGGTCATGATATGGTCGTTGACGATTTTCGGTTAAGTGCAAAAGTCAGTGCTCAATCGATTGCCAACCCAAAATATTCGTTGGGTGAAAAAATATATTATGCGGTAAGGCAGACGAGAGAAGCGGTTGGCTGTAATACTAATTTGGGTATTTTATTACTAGCAGCACCTTTGTTTGAGGCGGTTAAGTATTTAACCGTTTCTGTTTCTTTGCAACAAGCGGTGGAGCGAGTGTTAAAGGAGACGACATTAGCAGATGCCAATTGGGTATTTAAGGCAATAGCCTTAGCAAATCCAGGAGGATTAGGGCATTCAGAACACCAGGACGTGCATAGAGAAGCCTCTGTAACACTTGTGGAAGCGATGGACTTAGCGAAGGATAAAGATAGAATAGCGGCGCAGTACGCTATGGGTTACAAAGATATTTTTACTGTGGCTATTTTAATGTACAATTCTTCTATGGATCGATGCTGTGATCCACGAGTTGCTTCGTTATCAGTTTATGCTGGGCTTCTATCACATTTTCCGGATAGTCATATTGAACGAAAATATGGTAAGAAATATTCTGATTTAGTGCAAAACAAGATGGAAAATATTGCGATTAGGTTGTTAGGTTCTGATGATCTTTCTGCTATAGAAGAGACGTTATATGAAATTGATTCTGAATTTAAGGAATTAGGGATCAACCCAGGAACCACGGCAGATTTGACAGTTACAACTTTATTGGCTGTTTTTATTCAGGGATATTTTGTTTCGTCTTGATTTTGGACTAGAGTATGTCTGAGCCTATGTTGATGTTAACGTATGCACCATTATTGTTAATTGTTGCACTATTATGATGAGAATAAGGAGCGCTCAGGTAGGGGTTTGAATCATTGGCTTAAGCAATAGTCTTTGAAAACAACACCTTAATTATTTGGTATGTTTTTTGCTTGGGTTATGTTTTCAGTTAAAAGTCGTGGCTTATAATGTTCACCAGAAACATTAGAAACATTGATGTATAATTTATAGAAGGAAGCATAGAAAGTGTCTATACTTACGAAAGTTTTATCATTTTTTGATAAAGATAAATTTAAAGAGGATGGGGAGCCGGAAGGTTCTTCTGAAGCAATAGCAAGTGAACCAATATTAGAAACTAAAGAGGAAAGTACAAAAATGGCTAAAATTAATAACATGTGTGTGGGTGAATCATTAATCGGTGATGGTAACGAAGTTGCTCATATCGACTTGATTATTGGTCCACGTGGTAGTGCTGCAGAAACAGCTTTTGCTAACTGTATTACAAATAATAAAGATGGTTTCTCAAGTCTACTGGCAGTTGTTGCGCCAAACTTGATGGTTAAACCTTCGACCGTAATGTTTAACAAAGTAACGATCAAAGGTTCAAAACAAGCAGTACAAATGTTTGGACCAGCTCAACGTGGTGTTGCCATGGCCGTTGCTGATTCTGTTGAAGACGGAACTATTCCTGCAGATCAAGCCGATGATTTGTTTGTTGCTGTAGGTGTTTTTATTCATTGGGCTGCTGAGGATGATGCAAAAATTCAACAGTACAACTATGAAGCGACTAAAGAAGCGTTGGCACGTGCTGTAGCAGGTTCACCAACAGCGGCTGAAGTTGTAGCGGCTAAAGGGGAAGCAACACATCCTTTCGCAGCTAACTAAGAATAGACTAGACTAAAATCTGATTTATTTTTGGAAAATACCTCGGCAGGTCCGGGGTATTTTTTTGCCTGAAATTTGACTCGAAGCTCAATAATGGGCTAATTGGGAGATGATACAGCTATCCAGGCGTTGATTATGAAGGGCACTGGCGATTAATGCCGTGTGGATATTCCGTTGTTTAAGTTGTTCCAGGTCAGTCAAAGAACGAATGCCGCCGGCAGCCACCAGATCAATATCAGGGCGTTGTTCTTGGAGCATCGTGAGTTTGTTAAAATCAGGACCCAATTGCCCCCCGATACGGTCGAGGGTCATGGCAATGACGGTAGCCGGCCAAAGTAGTGGTTTTTGGAATAAAGGGACTGGGCCCAAAGGTCGGTTATGAGAGAAATCTAGCGATAGGATGAAGGGTGGGCAATGAGAAAAGAAGGTGCCCTCAATAGTTGTTTCAGGCTTAAGGCTTTCGGTTCCAATGATGGGAATAATTTTCTGATGTGACAGTGTTTGAGTTGCCCAAGCGCCTTGGTCGAGCCAAAAAGTTATATCAGGAAAGTGGTTTAATAAAGTAAGAATAAAATTATTGTTATTGCCTGTCTTCATAATGGCATTCAAATCAGCAATGTAAATGGTATCGAAGGCATATAAAGAAAGAAAATCATTGATGACGTGAATGGGTTGACTCGATTTGCACAGCGCGCTATGAACCGGTTGATAATGTTTTCGGGTGCCATTTTTTGCATGAACAACGTGGCCGTCTAAGAGGTCAATAACGGGAATTAATTTCATGGTTACACTGTACGTTATGACCGCTAGGATAACCAGTTTCTTAAGTGGATTGCGATGAGAATTCTTGTTTTTGAATTTATTACCGGTGGCGGTTTTAATAATAATTTTTTGCCGCATTCATTAGTTCAAGAAGGTGAATTGATGCGTTTGGCATTGCTTCTAGATTTGATGGCGATACCGGGCATAGAAGTCAGTTTGATGCATGACCCGCGCTTGCCACTTGATAAACGGATGCTTGATAATCAGCTGATTAAGATCATTCCAATAACGCCTGAGCAAGATTTCTGGCAGGTTTTAGCGGAACAAGCACCGTTGTGTGATGCGGTTTGGCCTATTGCACCTGAAAGTGAAGGTGTTTTACAGGCAATCAGTTATTGGGTGGAGGCGTCTGGACTAAAGCTACTGGGCTCGTCGTCTGAGGCGGTAGCGCTAACGGCAGATAAGTATCGGTTGTTTAAACGGTTAGAGGACCAGAGGATACCGCTCGTTAAAACCTATACGTTCGCTGAATTAGACGTTTTGCCTTCAGGTCCGTGGGTTATAAAGCCTCGTGATGGGGTGGGTTGTGAGGGTATTGTTCGGGTTAATTCAGTTGTAGATTTTAAGGCAGTCACTGATCCGGAAAAGTTTATTATTCAACCGTTTGAAGCCGGCAAGTTATTAAGTTTATCGTGTTTGTTTAAAGGCGGTCGGGGGGTCTTGATTTGTATGAATGAACAAAGTATTAAACAAAATGAAGAGACCTTTGAGTTGGAACGTATAACGGTTAATGTTAATCAAATGACAGCTGAGGTGCCGGTGTTGGTTGAGCAATTAGCGAATACTATTCCAGGGTTATGGGGTTACGTGGGTATAGATTTAATTTTAAGCACAGAGGGGTTAAAGGTGCTAGAAGTGAATCCGCGACTCACCACCTCATACAGTGGTATCCGATGTGCATTAGGAAGTAACCTCGGTGCCAGTATTATAGCTTTGCTAACGGGGGATATTAATTTTAAAGCCCAGTGTAACCAATCTATAACCATTGAAATACCACGGGGGAAAAGGTGAATAATAAGATTGTCGGGTGGGATATTGGCGGAGCACATGTAAAAGCGGCGTTAATAGACTTGGATAAGCAGATTATTCAGGTCATACAGCGGCCATGCCCTCTCTGGCAAGGTCTGTCTCATTTACAGATTGCAGTGGCCGAAATAGTTCAGCAATGGGGGGATTTGTCAGGACCGCAGATTATGACGATGACCGGAGAATTGGTGGACTTGTTTAATGATCGGGAAGAAGGGGTTAATCAGTTGATCGCAACGATGTCACAAATTCATTCAGGTCAGCCCTTGTGGGTATACGCGGGGGATATTTCCTTTTTACAACCGGCAGATGTTTTGCCGCGACATATTGATTACATAGCATCGGCCAATTGGCGAGCGAGTGCGCGTTACAGTGCGGAACAACAAGATTCAGGGTTCTTTGTGGATATCGGAAGTACTACGACAGATATTTTATTGTTCCATAAGGGCCTTATTCAAGGTCAGGCCGTCACTGATTTTCAGCGCCTGTGTTCTAGGGAATTGATTTATACCGGCATTGTTCGAACACCGCTGATGGCTATTACACAGACTATTGATTTTAAAGGTCAATCGGTCGGCATTATGGCTGAGCATTTTGCCACGATGGCTGATGTTTATCGTATTGCCGGGGTTTTGGATGAAAGTCATGATCAGTTACCGGCTGCCGATGGTGGCGATAAAACGGTCTCCCACAGTCTTCGTCGGTTAGCGCGAATGATTGGTTGTGATGTTAATGATTACGCTATTAGCGATTGGCAGGCGCTGGCAGAGCAATTTAAAAGTCAACAAATTTTAAGGATCCAACGGACGATCGAAAAACAATGGCTTGCTGAACCTGACGGGGTGAAAAAATGTCTGATTGGTGCAGGTATTGGTCGTTTTTTAGTTCGGGAAATAGCCGAACAGATGGCCTTTGAGTATTTAGATTTTAATGATTTATTTGCTGACCAGAAGCAGAAAGAGTCAGGCATCAGTTTGGCTGACTGTGCTCCTGCAGTTGCTGTTGCAAAGTTATGGCAGCAGTATAACTATTGTGTCAATTGATTGAAGTATCGATCAGTTTTGTCATGTATTTTAAATAGCATGTTACAATTTCACTGATTAGACGTGCCTTTTTTATTGTGAAAAACTGTTAATGTCCCCACCTAATACTCTTATTCATCAGTTACCCTATTATCCAGATAGTGCGGATGTTTTTTCCCCGTTGGCAAATAAGCCATGGTCTATATTTTTAGACAGTGGCGACCAGAATTCAAGATTGGGGCGATTTGATATTATTGTGACTGACCCAGTCTGTACCTTAGTGACTCGTGGGTTGGAAACAATCATTATTGATGAGCAGGGCGAACGGATGAGTGAAGAAGACCCTTTTTTGCTGATTAAACAATGTTTGTTAGCCAGAAAATGTGACAGTGATATTGTGCCTTTTAGCGGTGGCGCGATGGGTTATTTTTCCTATGACTTATCGCGGCGTTTAGAGTCTTTACCGGCTATTGCACTCAATGCTGAGAATACGCCCGATATGGCGGTGGGTATATACGATTGGGCCGTGATTGTTGACCATGATAAGCAACAAAGTTGGTTGGTTAGTCAGGGAATGTCTACGAAGACAACAGATAATTGGGATACTTTGATTAGCCAATTTAGCCCACCGCATGAGCCTGAAGGTATTCCAGTTTTTAAAGTGTTAGGCGATATCCAATCAAATATGACACCGGCGCAATATGGTACCGCCTTTGATCAAATAAAAACTTATTTGAAGGAAGGAGATTGTTACCAAGTGAATCTGGCGCAGCGATTTAGTTGTCAATGTGAGGGTAATGCTTGGGAGGCTTATTTGCGGTTGCGTAGAATTAACTCAGCCCCTTATTGTGCGTATTTAAATTTACCGGATGTGCAAATTCTGAGTTCTTCGCCTGAACGTTTTTTGAGTGTTGATAAAGGCCGGGTTGAAACGAAGCCGGTTAAAGGAACGATTGCCAGAAAGCCAGGCGTTTTAGAAAATGAAGCTCAAATTGAGGCGTTGGCAAATAGTTTGAAAGATCGGGCCGAGAATTTAATGATTGTTGACTTGCTCCGTAACGATATTAGTAAAAGCTGTAAGGCGGGTTCAGTTAATGTGCCGGCATTATTTGCTGTTGAGAGCTTTGCAACGGTGCACCATTTGGTTAGCACAGTAGAGGGTCAGTTAGAAGCGGGTTTACATGCGTTGGACTTGCTGCGAGGTTGTTTTCCTGGCGGCTCTATTACTGGGGCGCCTAAAATCAGGGCTATGGAAATCATCGAAGAATTAGAGCCAAATTGCAGAGGGGCTTATTGCGGATCTATTGGTTATATTGGATATAATGGCAATATGGATACTAATATTGCCATCCGGACATTGGTGTATTCTGAAAATACCCTACGCTTTTGGGCCGGTGGCGGCATTGTGAATGATTCTGTGCTTGAGGCCGAATATCAGGAGTGTTTTGATAAAGCGCAGGCAATTTTCAACTTATTGGAACAATTGAAGTATTAATCATTATGGTGCAAAGTTAGTGGGTTAGGTCATTAGTATTCTACGGGTTATTAAACTGGGTGGGAGTTTTTCAAGATCCCCAGAACTTTATAGTTGGATAAGAGCCATTGTTGACTTGCCGGATGAACGCATAGTTATTGTGCCCGGGGGCGGCGGCTTTGCCGATCACGTGAGGAGTCTGCAAGCCTATTGGCATTTTAATGATTCTGTGGCGCATGAAATGGCTATTATGGCTATGCAGAATATGGCAGTGTTTTATGCTGGATTAGACCGTTCTGTGCAGGTCGCGACTTCACCTGAGGAGATACAGCGACTCTTTGAACAGGGACAAGTACCGGTTTGGTCGCCGACATTACAATGGCTTGATCGACACAAGGTATCGCATTCATGGGATGTTACCTCTGATAGTTTGTCGGTTGTGATTGCTCAGGCCTTGGCTGCAAAACAGTTGATACTGGTTAAATCAGTGCGGGTCCCTAAAGATATAACGGTGGCAGAACTGGTTGAACAAGAGATTGCAGATAAGGCATTCAGTCGGTATATTAAAAACAATATTTTTGATTTAACGTTGAGTCACAAAGATGACTTTTTATTGCTTCCTGAGTTGCTAGAGAATAATTGAATTAAATCTATGAGTTACCCGACCAAAAAACCAGTCACCACCTTGACAGTAGCAGAACAATTGACGAAGAAACCACTGTTATTGATGGTTCAGTTTTTAACGAAACAATATAGAGAGGTCGTTTATCGTGCCCGGGAGTCTGTCGGTCAGCACAAAAGAGATATTGTTGTTTCCAGAGTTGAGGAAACCAGTGATAGTTTGCAGGAAACTAAAGAACAGTTTACCGATGCCCTGGAGAATTTTAAGCAAATTGTTCGTGTTGATGAGGCAGGCTTAGGCGACTGTTACCGTGACCTCAAGCGGCATTACGATAAAAGTGAAGCATGTTCAATTGCTGTTCACGATAAAATTAAAGCGATTGAAGAGGTGAGTGAAGCTTTGTTTAAGGAGTGGGAGCAAGAACTTGATCTTTATACTAACCGAGCTTTGAAGGCGCACAGTCGGCAGCAATTAAAAATTACTAAGTTACACTACAAGCGTTTAATTAAAGCAATGAAGCAGGCTGAGATGCGGATAAAGCCCGTTTTATTAGCGTTTAGAGATCAGGTGTTATTTATGAAGCATAATCTTAATGCGCAGGCGATAGCGGCTTTACAGCATGAATTAGCCGTTATTGGGTTTGATATTGCTCAGTTGATAGCAGCGATGGAGAAATCTATTACGGAAGCGAATGATTTTGTTTTCACCTTAGTTGAACAAAAATCATTGCCCCATTCAAAGTAGATATTTTTGGGTAAAAAAAAGGAGCCTAAGCTCCTTTTTTTAAATAATTGACTTAATGCAAATCATATAGAACGTTGTTCATGCTTTCCTTTTGGCGTTGATCCTTATCTTTTTTATGGTTCATGTCTTGTTCAAAGCGTTCATCTTCATAGGATTTAATCATCGCATCCCAGTTAGAAAACTTAGTATATTCAGGTCTGCCTGATTCTTGTAGCTCAACAAATTTGGCTTTACCGGCCGCGATGAGTTCAGCGCTGGTGTTACCATCAACAGCATCTAAGAATTCTGAGTTTTTTTCAAAACCATTTTTCATCGTCCAGAAAGCTATTTCGAATTCCAATTTTTGGCGTTTGGGTAGGTATTCTTTCATGACCCGGACAGATTTAAAGGCTAGTTTACTTGTACGGCCATTAATTTGTCTTTCTCCACTGCAGCCGATACTCAGCATGGCAGTTAAGCAGATTAAAAGGATAAAGAGTTTTTTCATGGCATTACCTCATGCGTTTATTAGTTATTATTAAATTAGACTGGTTTTTATGAACGTTAGGCTATTTTACGCTAAACTGGCCGATAACTTTGGAATCTCAACAAAGTAAATTTGCATTTTATTATAAGTATTATTAAACAATCTATGCTGGATTTTATTCAATTATTAAAGAATCGATATTTAAATCTTATAACTTATCAGGTTTCTGATGATACGCAAGTTACTATTTATCAACAACGGATCGAACAACTGATCTTAGCAGAATCCTTTTTAAAGAAAGGGCAATTAATTTCAACGCATTCAGAGCGAGCATTACAGGTCGCCGTTATTGGCCCAACTCAGGTTGGTAAAAGCTCTATTGTTAATTTATTGTTAAATAATACGATTGCTGGTGTGAGTGCGCTAGCGGGGTATACGGTACACCCACAAGGTTTTTTAGCGGGTGTTTCAGGCCATGACCACCAATGGTTAGAGGGTCATTTTGGTGATTTTAAACGTGTCGAAATGAAAGATTTGAATGCGCAAGATTATCATGCGTATTCGTTAATGCCGGCAGATAAGGTACCCCCAACGCCATTGCCTGATTGTTTGCTTTGGGATTTGCCTGATTTTGATTCGATTGATGCAGCGGGTTATCGTGAAGGTGTCTTAACCACCATTGGGTTAGCGGACATAGTTGTACTGGTGGTGAGTAAAGAGAAATATGCTGATCAGTCAGTTTGGGAAATGATGGCGTTGTTAGAGCCGTTAAAGTTACCGACAATTATTATTGTTAATAAATTGGTGGCCGATAGTCAGCAGGCTGTTTTGTTATCACTGAGTGACAAATGGCGACAAACTCGAAAAGATGCAGTGCCGACAATTATCCCGCTTAATTACCAATCTTCTGGGCGTTTGGAGACTTGGCCACAAGTTGAATTTGAAAGTGCTAGACGTGCATTTACAGAGGCTGTGAGTCAGTGTAGACCCTCTGAGCAATCAAGTTTTGAGAAAGCTTATTTGAATCAGCACTGGCAAGGATGGTTGGCACCTATTCGAGAAGAAGAAACGGCGCTAAAAACGTGGGGTCAGTTGTTAGATCATGCGGTTAAAGAGGCACTGGCACAATACGCGCGTGATTATTTAGAGCACCCTCACCATTATGAGACCTTTCAAAATGCTTTGTTGGAATTGCTGACATTACTGGAAATTCCCGGGTTAGCTAAGATTTTGAGTAAAATACGTAGGGTTCTAACCTGGCCCGTTCGTCAGGTTTTCAGATGGGGTCGGCTTGGTAAACGTAGTAGTGATGCGGTTGATATTAGCCAAGAAATTAATCTACTGAATCAAAAAGCAGAGCATTTTTTAATTCAGATTTCTGAAAAGATTATTGACCAGATTGATGATGAGCCGGAAAAGGCACAATGGTGGAAAGAAATGAATGCCGTTATGCGCTCAAATCGTCAAGAAATTATGGAGGGCTTTGGTCAGGCAGCATTGGTTTATCACGAGGATTTTCAAGGTGAGGTGGAGGACATTGCGCAACGGTTATACCGTAAGTTGCAAGACCAGCCGGCTGTTTTAAATAGTCTTCGAGCGACTCGATTAACGACTGATTCGGCTGCGATAGCATTGGCAATAAAGACCGGCGGTATTGGGTTGCAAGATTTAGTGATTACCCCATTGATGTTGTCAGTGACATCACTGTTGGCTGAAAGTGCATTAGGCAGTTATATGAGTCGATTGGAAATGGAATTAAAACAAAAGCAGTTAGCGACTGTTAAAAAACAGTTGTTTTTAGCAGCAATGAAAGTGCCGATGGCTAAGTTGCCTGAGCAAATGGAACAGAAAAAGCATTTTAATGTTTCGTTAGATCGGGTTGAACAGGCTGAGCAACAGTTAAAAGAGAAAAAGCATGGATTACGATTATTCTGAATTAGTTAGAAAAGCACAAAAATGGAGTGAGCAGTCTTTTGGCACGGGTTGGGTCAGTCAGGCTGGGGTTCAGAAATTATCTGAAGCAGAGCTTAATAGCGCCGATGCCTTATTTTCGAATGCGGGTCAACGACCATTGATTGTCGCTTTCTTAGGGGGTACCGGGGTCGGTAAGAGTACGTTGATTAATCGTTTGGCGGGCAAAGACATTGCTCGTACGGGTGTAGAGCGCCCGACTTCTCGAGAAGTAACACTGTTTTATCATCAGTCAGTTGCTTTGCAACAATTTCCGGAACATTTACCGATTGATAAGATTAGAACGGCTCCGCATCAAGATGATGCGCATAAAGACGTGATGTGGGTCGATATGCCGGATATGGACAGTACGGAAATGGAAAATAAAGCATTGGTTTTAGAGTGGCTGGCACATGTTGATGTTTTGGTTTATGTGGTTAGTCCCGAGCGCTACCGTGACAACAGAGCTTGGCAATTATTATTAGCCGAAGGGGGGAAACATGCCTGGCTATTTGTAATGAATCAATTTGATCGGGGGCAACCCGAACAACAGGCCGATTTCGTACAGCAGTTACATAAAGCGGGTTTTGTTAACCCTATTATTATCAATACGATTTGCGCTGGCGAGAAGAGCAAGAGCGAGAAAGATGAATTTAACCGACTGGGCGTAACCATTCATCAATTAGCTAATCGTCAAACGATTGCAGAAATTGAATATCGAAGTCTACAGATAAAAATAGCTGATTTAAAACAGCGCTTAGAGGCTTGTTTGGGTCGGTTTGGTATGGACGATGCTCACCAGCAATTGGTTGATAGTTGGTTGCTTAATTGGCAGCGAAATGAAGAGATTCTAGAACAAGGGATGGTTTGGCCGATTCAATGTATGGCAGCAGATTATGCTGAGAAAGAGAGTCACTTATTTGAAGGGTTATTTCGTCGAAAGAAAGAGCGGGAAGAGCCTAAAAAGTCAGTTAAGACAGAATTCTGGGATGCATGGGCGCAAAGTCGTTATGAAGATGAGTTGGATCAGTTGATTCTCATAGCCGATGATCAACGTCTCGCATTAACGCCACTTAGACAAGGACTGCTGCCCTTACGTGCATCGGCTAAAAGTAAAGTTGAAGCGCATGTGGAATTAGCTGTTAGGGATGCTCTCGTTAAGCCAGGCAATGGCATGCAGCGATTTTTTATGAAGTTATTCGCCTTTCTGGGCGCAGTGTTACCGTTATCGGCTATGAGTTGGGTGGGCTATCAGGTGTTTGAAGGTTATTACCAGAGTGGGTTAACGGAGCGTGCTTATCTTGGAACTGATTTTGCTATTCACAGTATTTTATTGATTTTAATTACCTGGTTATTGCCTTTTTTCATACAAAAGCAATTAAAGCCCTCGATGGAGAAAGTTGCTCTTAAAGGGTTGGCGACCGGTTTAACGAAAGGACTTGCGGCACTGAGTACTGAGACACTGAAAGTAGTAGAGGAAAATAAAGAAGCACGTGATCTTATGCTTGCAGAAGTACAGGTCTTAATTCAGCAGTGTGAAAGTACTGGTACAAAGCCCCAAAAAGTTGAAAATAAAACATTGTCGCGGATGTTGATTTCGGAACGTAAATAAATGTAGGGGCTAAGAGTAGAGCGAGTTATTTATTAGAAACGTCTTAAAGAAAGTGGTCAAGGGTGATTGAGTTAATACGTTTTTGTGTCTTAGCATTAGATTTATCCGCAGTCGTGTTATAACCCCATAAGGCAAACGACAAGGTGACTGTAGTAAGGCTGTTGTTGGCAATCACCTTCAGCAAGGTTGGCAGTCGATCTTCGACAAAATGAATGTTCTGCTGTGGGTTTTTTTCTAGCAGTTCATTCAGTACTGCTTCTTTACTCATTTGGCGGTCTAAGCCATAGATGTTATCGCTGGGCAAATCAATTTCATTAGCCGCCAGTATTTGGCTAACAAAGCGTTCTTGTTTTGTGGTGACAATAGTCCAAGGTTGGTGACCCAGATTGTTTAATTTTTCACGTATTCTGGGGAAAAGTGGATTCATGGCTACCCACTCGTCTAGATTGTTTTTAATCCAGTGGTCACGAATGTTCCCAAACAGTTTTTTAAGGGCTTCGGGGTTTTGGCTAGATTCCACAAGGACTTGCCGTTTGAGGGTGTTGAAGTTGCTAATAATAGAATCAATGTTTTGACCTAGGTAAAGAAGACGCATGATTAAAATGGCCTCAAAGCCTGTTTCAATGACGGGGCGGGCCAAGCGAAATTGGTTTATTAATTCTGTGCTTGGAAGGGGGGCTTTCATATCAGGCCATATTTGTATGGCTGCTTTCCAGCCGGTTATACCGGTTTCAATAGCGCTGTCGCAGATGACACCATCAAAGTCGAGAGCATAGATAATAGATTTTTTCATAAGTTGTTCTCGTGAATGGTAGCCAGTAAAAACAGACGCTATTATATTTGAATTTAAATAATTTGATAGAATCAAATCAACGCATACTGTAGAATTATTTAGGCAATAAAGGGGGCGACATGGCTTCGACGTGGATAGCAAAACCTTGAGTGCATGCCGAGGACAGTACACCTCGTAAAATCTACTGAACTTAAAGTATTCGCAAATGACGAAAACTACTCAATGGCTTTAGCTGCGTAAAACCAGCACCATTCCTCTGACTGTGTGTGCTTATGCGGGCAGAGTTCTTCGGAACACTCAGAGGTCATCTTACATAAGATCGCGCCAAGGCTTCGTTCGTAGCTGGAAGCGTTAGACTTAATCGAAATCGCTGATAGTTTTCTTGGCCTGTCGGGTAGCTATTAGTTAAACAAAAGCACGGGATAAGCATGTAGATCTTATGGCGGAGTGTTTGCGGACGGGGGTTCGATTCCCCCCGCCTCCACCAATTC
>Ga0209992_10000184_pt1 | contig 87256 bp, 77 predicted proteins | sample 2SBtaG_2_FD_182564 | JGI IMG/M metagenome (GOLD analysis project Ga0209992, IMG submission 182564) | Deep subsurface microbial communities from Kolumbo volcano to uncover new lineages of life (NeLLi) - 2SBTROV12_ACTIVE470 metaG (SPAdes)... | ecosystem: Environmental > Aquatic > Marine >... | reverse complement strand
TGGCAGTCGAATAACCACATTAACAATGGCTTTTAAATTGATGGCAACTGCTCAGAAACGGTGGCATCGTTTGAGAGGTTCTAAACACTTAGCTGATGTTATAACCGGCGTTAAATTCGTCGATGGACTTAAGCAAATTGCCGATCAAAAACAGGACGCCGCTTGAGGATGCCATACACCACATTTGACAATAACTCCCTTAAGCCTTACTCACCGGATATCGAAACAATGCATTGAAACAAATATGATACATTATGAAACATAATTTTAACCACCGCTAGCCGCCAGAGCACAACGCCGATGACAACCCTTATGGCCTGTCATCTCTAAATCGGTCAAAAATGCTCGGGCACAATAACGTAGCCAATAGTAATACCGTTCCTAAGAACAGACTCAAGCGCGCCTAAACAAAGAGATGCGAAAAATTAGGCACTAAGCTGTCTTTCTTTTACGGCAAGGGTTGCACTGAGAAATGGCCACAAAGAGCCCATCTTTTCAAGCTGCAAACAAAACAGTTATTCCCCACGATTAAAAGTCCCATTTCTGAATAACGTCATACCGCACCCCGGAAGAAACACTAATAGATTCAAGTAAGCAAACACCTCCGGTTCAACTAAACCTAGAAACACCAACGTAACATGATAATTTTCAGCCGGTACCGGCCTACAATCAATGGGCAATCTTATCGACTGCGCAATGGTTTGCGTTAATGACATCGGTGGACAGATTGCTAAAAAGAGTCGCTTCGCCATCGACATCAATCGTATTTAAAACTCAATGCCCTGTTCGGCCATAATACCCTGATCAAACGCATGTTTTACGGCTTGCATTTCAGAAACCGTATGCGCCACCGTAATTACTTCCTCTGCAGCACCACGCCCAGTTAAAACCAAATGCATCCAAGGCGGTCGTTTAGCGATAATAAAATCGGCAATTTCCTTGCCGGTGATCCACCCATAACTACTGCAATAATTTATCTCATCAAGGACCACTAAATCAAAAGCCTCAGCGCTTATTTTTTCCTGACTAAATTGCCAAATTTCTTGTGAGGTTTTAATATCTTGCGCCGGATTCTGGGTATCCCAAGTAAAACCATCACCTAATGCATGCCATTCTATATTATCAAACTGCGCCGCTGCTTTTTGCTCGCCTGTTTGCCACTGCCCTTTTATAAATTGTATAACACAAACCTTTAATCCCCAGCCGGCAGCGCGAAACACCATCCCAATAGCACTCGACGACTTACCCTTACCCTCACCGGTATGTACCAAAACAATCCCATTTCTTCTATCCCTTTCCTTCATTGCAGTCTGACCACCCCTTTAATATAATCTCTAATCCAATAGCTATAGCCACGCTAACTTATCCGAGACACTGAAATACATGAAACGGCTCAATCCTCTCATGAAAAAGAACTGCTACAATAATATTTTCTTGTTTATTTTACCTGAACCATGAATATTCCCGAATGTATTGCAGAAGAATTATCCATCAACCCCAAACAAGTGATCGCTGCAATAGATTTATTAGACCAAGGTTCCACCGTTCCTTTTATCGCTCGTTACCGCAAAGAAATAACACAAGGTTTAGACGATACCCAATTACGACAACTTGCAGAACGCTTGTTATATCTTCGCCATCTGTACGATCGACAACAACGAATTATTGTCAGCATAGACAATCAAGGTAAGTTAACACCCCAACTTAAACAATGCATTAAGGACTGCCGCACCAAAACAGATCTAGAAGACCTTTACTTGCCCTACAAGCCCAAACGTCAAACCAAAGCACAAAAAGCGCGCGAAGCGGGCCTTGGAGCGCTTGCAGAAGCACTACTCAAAAACCGTTCAACTCCGCCATTAACCATTGCCAACCAGTTTCTAAATCCAAGTAAAAATATCCCTGACAATGTCACTGCACTAGAAGGGGCAAAGCATATTATTTCAGAGCAACTCTTTGAAACACCCACATTAATCCAAAACTTAAGAAATTATATCTGGAAACACGGTTGTTTAAAATCTTCCGTTTTACGCCGCCAAGAACAAGCCGGGCAAAAGTTTTCAGACTACTTTAATTATCAAGAAGCTATTCGAAAAATACCTTCTCATCGCGCCCTCGCTATTTTTCGTGGCCGTAATGAAGGCTTCTTAAAAGTCGCTATTAACCCCACTGCACTAGAGTCCACTGAATTTACTTACGGCAAACAGTTAATCAGGCAACAGCTCAACTGTAACCCGCCAAAAAACCTGACTGATCAGTGGCTACAGGACGTCGGCGAATATGCCCTTACAAAAAAATTACTTCCTCGCATAGAAACTGATTTATGCCTGAAAGTCCGTGACCTTGCAGAAGCAGAAGCGATTACTGTATTTGCCAACAACTTGCGTGACCTTTTATTAGCCGCACCCGCCGGCCCTAAAATCACCATCGGACTCGATCCCGGCATTAGAACAGGTGTCAAACTTGCTTTGATCGATGGCACGGGAAAAATCATTACCACCGAGACTATCTACCCCCACCCGCCCAAAAAACAGTGGTCCCAGAGTATCAACCAAATGACCGCACTCATTAAAAAACACACTGTCGAACTGATTAGTATAGGAAACGGAACGGGTTCACGAGAAACAGAAAAAATGATCACAGATTTGTTAACAGAAAACCCCGATTTAACCCTCCGTTCAATTATCGTCTCTGAGGCAGGCGCATCGATTTATTCTGCCTCTGAGTTAGCTGCTCATGAATTTCCCAACCTTGATGTTTCGCTTCGAGGCGCGGTATCTATTGCCCGTCGCTTACAGGATCCACTGGCGGAATTGGTTAAGATTGAAGCAAAATCCATTGGTGTGGGTCAATACCAGCATGATGTAAACCAAAGTAACCTGTCACGAAGCCTTAATGCTGTGGTTGAAGATTGCGTCAATGCCGTAGGCGTAGATGTGAATACAGCTTCTGTCGCCTTATTAAAACAAGTCTCAGGACTCACCGAAAGTGTTAGCCAAAATATTGTTAATTATCGCAATGAACAAGGACCCTTCCAAAGTCGCTCGCAACTCAAGAAAGTCCCTCGCCTCGGTGATAAGGCCTATGAACAAGCCGCTGGATTTCTAAGAATTGCAAATGGTAAAAATCCATTAGATGCCTCTGCCGTTCATCCTGAGTGCTACCCGATTGTTAAAAATATCGCCCACAAAACAAACGTGTCCTTGGCTCAACTTATCAATAATGAAAAAATTCTTTCTACCGTTGATCCCGAGACATTAATGACCCAAAATTTTGGTTTACCCACTATTATTGATATTATTTCTGAGCTCAAAAAACCAGGTCGTGACCCTCGCCCTGAATTCAAAAACGCACAATTTAAAACAGGTATTGAGAAGCTAGCTGATTTAATACCGGGTATGGTACTGGAGGGCGTGGTAACCAATGTTGCCAATTTTGGTGCTTTTGTTGATATCGGTGTACACCAAGATGGCTTAGTCCATATTTCAGAATTAGCCCATACTTTTGTGAAGGATCCAAGGCAAATTGTTAAAACCGGTAACATCGTGACTGTACGTGTTTTAAACGTTGAACCGACCCGAAAAAGAATCCAGTTGACCATGAAAATTCAAGGTCAGAGTCCAACCATGCACTGAAAACCACAAAATATAAACAACTTAAACCATTAAAAGGAGAACACTAGTTAACAACTAGTGTCAGATAAAATATAAATTCAAAACACCCGGGCTTTGACCCCTATTAGCAATATCGAAAGACCTAGGCAACAACGTCTAATCGACTAAAACCACCCTGTTCTCGACTCATTTTGATTTGCGTCTTAACCCGTTCCTGTAATTCCTGTACATGGGAGATAACACCCACTAATTTTCCTTCATGACGTAAATTTTCAAGCGTACTCAAGACAACATATAAAGCTTCATCATCTAAAGTTCCAAAGCCCTCGTCAATAAACAGAGAATCTACGGCACGGCCATAATTCGCTATTTCAGAAAGGCCCAATGCCAGCGATAAACTAATGATAAAAGTTTCACCCCCAGATAACGTCTTCGTTGAGCGTTGTTTATTATCTTGTAAGGAATCAATAACGGCCAAAGCCAAGCCTTGCTTTTCTTTGATGTGACTTAAACAATAACGGCCACTAATTTTTTCCAGATATCCATTACTAATCTTTAATAGATTACTGGCAATATCCTGCTGAATTCGCTTTCTAAATACCCGACTATCTTCCAATTCAAACTCAGCAAGTATCTGCTTTGAGCCATCAACACACTGTTGCTGTTGTTCTATTTTCTGATTAATTTCATCGGCATTACGTACCAAATTGACCTGCTGTGCCAAGACACTTTCCACATGATGGGACTCTTGCTCGGCGATATTTAATTTATTCTCAATATCGTTCAAGGCTTGTTCTACGTCTTGTCGACTAAAATCAAATTCACTCTGTAATTGCGTTAACTCAACTTTTTTCTTAGTATGCTTAGTTTGTAAACTCACTTTACTGGCATCTAAATCAAGCAATGTTGCTTGTATCTGAGGTATGTCCTTTTTTTGATTAGCAAGCACGTGAACTTCCTCGGGACTAGCGATACCCCTGTCAGTTAATATTCCCATGATTTTTTTAGTTAACCGGTCACGCTCTTCATTACATGCCTGAACTTTCTCATCAATAGCTGTACTTTCTTCTTGTTTCTCATACAACCTGACATGCAAGCGCATCGTTTCAGCCACATTGAGCTGTTTTGTATAGCCTTCTAATTTTTCAGATAACAGTATATTTTCTTCCTGACATTGAATGCGTTTGTGTTCTAATTCGTCCAGTTCAGTGGTTAACTCAGTCCGACGTAATGCATAAACCTGAAAATCCTGTCGCCGCTGATTTAAACGATTAATCAACTTATCTTCACGCCCTTTAGCCGGTACTTTTTCTCCTAACACGTTGATACTTTCTACCAGCTTAGCTAATAAATCCTGTTCTACCTCTAAAGCATTTTTCAGTTCTATCTCTATGATTTTTACCGGTGAAGCTTGAATTTCACCGACAGAATCATACTGTACTGGCAAACTTATTTCTTGATCTTCTAAAGCTTTAAGTTCGACCCTAAACGTTACTAATTGTTGATTGTGTTTTTCTAACTTAGGCGTTAACAAATGATAATTTTTTATAACTTTCTTAAAGTGCTCTACGTTATTTTGCTCCTGAACTCTCAACTTTTTAAAGGCCTTTAAATTATCAATCGTCAACTCACGGCTAACAATATTTAATCGCGTACAGAGATGAGCCCATTCGGCCCTCATATCTGTGCGCTCACGTTCATCTTCTCGGCACTGCTCTTGAAAGTCATGGTACTCTTTGAGCTGACTTTTCATATGATTTGTACTGTCTCGAAGAGCATCAACCTTAGCACTCTGATCGACTAATAATTGTCTGGAATCACCTATTTCTGGCAAGGCACCCACAAAAGGGTGATCTAATGCACCACATAAACCACACGGTTCACCGTCTAATAAAACCGCCCTATCCGCGTAATGCTTTCGAATTTGAATTTCCCAAGAAACCGTTTTCTGTAAAGCATTCTGAATCTTTTGTTCCTGCTCTAATTCAATCAAAAGTTGTTCATAGTCACCTGCTAGCCCAGCCGGAATTTCAACCTTAATAGGCGATTGGCGAAACCAGCCCCCCGCTTTATCTTGATTAAATAATTTAAATTTCAACGAAAGCGCTTGTAATTCCTTAACCGTCTGATTCCGATTATTTTGGTCTTCTTCTAGACCTAGAACGTCTTCAAGGCTTTTCCCATTCATCAAGGCATCACGCTTATTTTTTAACTTAGCGATACTATCCTCAGACTGTTCAGCCAACTTAGTTAGCCGCTTTATTTCATTCTGCTGTTTTTTATTAGCCGTTAAGGTTTTCTTGATATCTTTTTCTGCCGTTTTCTTTTTTTCTTTGAGCCCATCAATTTCTAGCCGACTTTTTTTCAAGGCTAAAATATCGGGTAAATCATCGATCAATATTTTATCCATTGATCTATTCTTTAACCAAATATTCACCGTCTCCAGGAGAACCTTTTTCTCCTGAATTTGGTCATCCAACGTTTGTAATAATGTTTCCTCAGATCCTTTATCTAATCGAATCTGTCCTAATTGAGACTTCAATTTCTCAATATCGTCAGCCGGTCTTGAAAGCGTCTGCTCATTCGGGGCAACGTCCAAACGATCCACAGCTCCACGCTGCTCTAATTCATTTTTAAACTCAATTATCTCTGTTTGTAAAACAGATAATTCCTTTTTATATTGATTGATTTGTTCTTCCGTATTATCAGATTCTGTGATTTGCATGAGAACTTGGTCAAGCTCAGTGAATTTCTCTACCGTCAACAAACTACTTCTTAATTGACTGACTTCCGCCTGATTATCCTCAATATCCTTAGCAATCCGGTACACATTCCTTTCAACCAATTCGACCTCAGTGAGTTGCTCTAACTGCTGCTCGAATACTTCTTTCTCATTAATAAAACCAACACTTTGTGCCTTAAAATCAGCCAAATCAAGCCGACTGGCCTCTAATTCTGTTGGCGTTAATAATTTTATATCGTTCAACTGCACCATCAGTTGATCTAAACGCTGTTGCTGCTGTTCAACATCTGAAACGATGTTCTGCTTATAATCGGTATAAATTTCTGTCCCTATTATTTTTTCAAGAATATCCATACGCTCATTATCAAGCGCCTTCAGAAAAGCAGAAAAATCACCTTGTGCCAAAATAATGCAACGCGTAAATCTTCGAAAATCCATGCCCGTCAAATCGGCAATAAATGCCCGTACTTTTGCCGGTTGACTTTCAATTATTTCCTGTGCACCGTTAAGATGAATAACGTGCATTTCGGGTATTCTTACTTGACCCTCTTTACATTTAACTGACCACCGGGATTGAAATTTTCGTTCTCCTAAAGAAAAAGAAACTTCACAGAAGCTTTCATTCTCTTGCTTAGTAACAACAAAATTGGAAGGTTGGTCAAACTTAATCGTTTCCCCATATAACCCTAAAGTTATTACATCCAGAATACTACTCTTACCCGAGCCATTCGGTCCGGTTATAGCAAAAACTCCCGTATCAGAAAGCGGCGATTCATTAAAATCAACCAGCCATTCACCTTTAAATGAGTTAATGTTCTTGAAGCGAATTGAATCTATTTTCATAACCCTGTCGCCGTAATGGCAGCCTTAAACCTTACATAATGACATGGATTATACTACCGATCTTTTAGTTTCGCTCAATTTGAGCCCAACAATACAACTTAATTACCATAAAAAACATTCTTTAACTCGCTAAAATGTACTAAATCCTTGTAGTGGGATTATTTTAAGTTTCTGTTATCATAAAAAAAATAGGAGCCAAAATGAAAGCTGTCTTAAAAACCCTTTTACACCCCCTCTTAACCTGGATTTTTAAGGTAGAAGTTCATGGCATGGATAACTACCATAAAGCGGGTAAACGCGTTTTAATTATTGCTAATCACACCTCATTTCTCGACCCCCTACTTCTGGGCGTTTTTTTACCTGATGACGTAACCTTTGCAATTAATACTCAAATTGCCCAAAACCGACTCATTAAATTATTTCTTGGATTAGCGCAGGTTTTTGTCATGGACAATACTAATCCTTTATCTCTAAAATCTCTGGTCAATTTCTTAAAAACAGACCAAAAAACAGTGATTTTTCCAGAGGGCCGAATTACTGTCACCGGTTCCTTGATGAAAATTTACGAAGGTACCGGCATGATTGCCAATAAAACTCAGGCCGCCGTACTCCCTATCTGCTTAGAGGGTTCCCAATACAGTTACTTTTCCCGTCTTAAGAAAACACACCGGTTGCAACTCTTTCCAAAAATAACCATTCATATACAACCCCACAGTTTCATTACGCCACCTGATGGCCTTAAAGGACGCGCAAGGCATTCTTACAGTAGCCAACAAATAACAGCTTTAATGACACGGATGAAGTTTGCCAGTAGTCGATACCAACAAACTGTTTTTTCTGCCTTACTCGAGGCTCGACGACGCCACGGCGGTGCACACCTCATTGCAGAGGATATAGACCGCCAACCTTTACACTACAATGCACTGATAACCCGGACCTTTATCGTAGGAAACCTGCTCAAACGATTTACCAACGAGACTGAAACTATCGGTGTTTTACTACCCAATTCAACTAAAACATTGAATGTTATTCTTGGGTTACAACTGTATAACCGCGTCCCTGCAATGATCAATTTTTCCATGGGTTCTGCCGGCATGATTTCTGTTTGTGAAACGGCTGTTATCAAAACGGTAGTCACTTCACGCCGATTTATTTCACTGGCAAAACTGGACGCTGATATTGAAAAATTAACCACCTCTGTTAAAGTCATTTTTCTAGAAGATCTCATTGAAAACCTCGCCATTACAGACAAACTTCTCGCCTTATATCAATGTTACTTTGCCCAATCTATTTATAATAAAATTACCCCTAAACCCACAGACAGAGCCATTATCTTATTTACCTCAGGATCAGAAGCTAAGCCCAAAGGCGTTGTGTTATCACACCAAAACATCTTAGCTAACCACAGTCAATTAGCCGCGGTGATCAGTTTTACACCGCAGGACATTGTCTTAAATGTTTTACCCATGTTTCATTCATTTAGTTTTACCATCGGTACGCTATTGCCGGTATTAAATGGCATGAAAACCTTCCTTTACCCAACCCCTTTACATTTCAATCTTATTCCTGAAATTTCCTACGAGTTAAATGCCACTGTCCTTTTTGGCACTAATACTTTTTTATCCGCCTATGGACAAACGGCACACCCCTACGATTTTCAAAGTATTCGTTATGTGTTTGCAGGTGCCGAGGCCTTACAACAAAATACTCGTGAGCTTTGGTCAGACAAATTTGGCATTCGAATTTTCGAAGGTTACGGTGCTACTGAAACCAGCCCGGTACTCTCCGTTAATAGCCCTACACACTATCAGGCCGGCTCTGTAGGACAGTTTTTACCCGGAATCGATTATCAGCTAGAAACAATTCCAGGGATCAGTTCCGGCCAACAACTCCACGTTTCCGGTAGTAATATCATGCTCGGTTATCTACTCCCTGATGCACCCGGAAGATTAGTTCCTCCCACCTCGCTCTTTGGTCCCGGTTGGTATAACACCGGCGATATTGTTACCGTCGGTGAAAACGGATTCCTAACTATTTGCGGTCGCAGTAAACGATTTGCAAAAATCGGAGGTGAAATGGTTTCCCTCGCGGTTGTCGAAAAATTAGCGGGTGCAACCTGGCCGGATTCACAGCATGCCGCAACAATAGTTCCTGATCTTAAAAAGGGTGAACAAATCATATTATTAACCACACAGAAAGAGGCGACACTTAAAACACTCACAACAACACTTAAAGCACAAGGATTAAGCACCCTGAATCTACCCAAGAGCATCCTCTTTAAACACGAAATACCCACCCTCGCGACCGGTAAGACCGACTACCCTGCCGTTACAAATCTGGCAGTCACCGCTACTCATCAAAAATAACAAACCGGTCAACCAAGCTCATGAGCAAAAACATTCTGATATTACTGATCGTACAATTCTTATCCGCCTTTGCGGATAACGCAATTTTATTTACCGTCATCGCGATTGTTTTGCAAACCTCAGCGACTGCAAGCTGGTATATTCCGGCTTTACAGTCCGTCTTTCTTATTGCCTTTGTTCTACTCGCACCTTGGGTGGGTGCAATTGCAGATCGTTACCCTAAACCTAACATACTGATCATTGCAAACCTCATCAAAGCTTCAGGAGCATTTTTATTACTTCTCGCTATTGAACCCATTATCGCCTACGGAATTATTGGTATTGGCGCCGCACTTTATAGCCCTGCAAAATACGGGATATTACCTGAATATAGCCAGCAACAGGCCTTACTCAAGGCCAATAGCTGGGTTGAGGGATCGACTATTCTTGCGGTTTTATCGGGGATGGTTATTGGTGCCAGAATTGCCGACCAATCTATTGATTATGCGCTCATCACTGTGCTTATTTTGTTTCTAACTTCCGCAGCCATCACGCTGTTCCTTCCGAAACAAAATCCATATCCCCCTACACTAACCACTGGCATTTCTGTTTTCATAACACAACTTAAAGGGTTTTTTACCCACCCGCTTTGCCGGTTCGCCTTAATCAATGCGGCGATATTCTGGGCCACCGCCGCAACCCTTCGGGTCATCTTAATTGCTTGGGCACCGTTAACGCTACAATTAACTAATGCCAGTGAGATCGCCGAACTCACCTTCTTTCTTGCCATCGGAATTATTTTAGGTTCTTCATTAGTGCCACGACTCATCCCCTTTGAAAAATTGCGCAGAGTACTCATTCCTGCTTATTTTATGGGCGTATTAATAATCATCTTGAGTCTCATCACGCAGTTGATCCCCGCCCGTATTACACTGATGCTCATCGGTTTTATGGGCGGCCTTTATATTGTTCCTATTAATACAGCCCTACAAGCCCTTGGCCACCAAAGTATCGGAAGTGGTCGTGCCGTTGCCCTTCAGGGATTTTCCCAGAACATTGCTATGCTTTGCGCGATAGGCTTATACACCTTATCAACATCTTACTCATTTCACCCTAACCATGCCATTATAATTTTAGGCTGCAATATTTTACTCTGTGCAACGCTTGCATTCTTATACTTGCCCAAGAATCTAGCATTGACCCCAGCAGATAAGCATTATAATAACACCTAAAAAAAACCTTAAAAATAACTATTTACATCCATGAAAAAAGAACAACTGGCTGTCGTTGATGCTCAGGATAAGGTCATTGAAATTAGAGACCGAGATGAAATACACCGGTTAGGATTGCGCCACCGTGCTGTTCACATCCTGATATTCAACCAAAAACAAGAACTTTTTTTACAAAAACGTTCACCTAAAAAAGACCTTAATCCAGGCTTATGGGATAGTTCTGCTGCAGGTCATGTCGATGCTGGTGAGGCGTATAAGGATTGTATTATCCGAGAAGTCCATGAAGAATTAGGGGTAAAACTAAATACGGCTCCAGAATTTTTATTTAAGCTTAGCCCTTCTTATGAAAATGGCATGGAATTTATTAACGTCTACCGCAGTCAACATAACGGTCCTTTTACACTCTGCAAGGATGAGATTGACCAAGGGCAATGGCTTTCAAGTACTAAAATATCACAACTGGTTTCCGAAAATGCCCCGCATTTAACGCTAACCTTTAAGTCCATCTGGGAATCCTTTATTACTTTATCAAAAACCTCTTAAAAATAGTCATGTCCGTCTCACGCAACCTATTAATCCAATTTTATAACACTTTATTAAAGGTCAACGACTTTCAAGATTACGGGCCCAATGGCCTACAAATTGAAGGGACCCATGAAATCAAAAAGATTGCCTTCGCTGTTTCCGCAACGGTAGAATCAATATCACAAGCTGTTAATTTTCAGGCAGATGCTTTAGTCGTTCATCACGGTCTTTTTTGGTCCTTTCATGGGGCACAACCCTTAACCGGCCCCTTTGCCAGGCGTATTTTTCCTCTGGTTAACAACCAAATCAATTTACTGGGTTATCACCTTCCTCTAGATGCTCATTTAACTATGGGTAATGCCGCTGAAATAGGTAAACACCTTCATTTGCAAAACATTGAACCCTTTGGTAACTACAAAGGCTGTCCGACCGGTATCCAAGGTCAGCTTTCTTCTCAATTGACCGCCCAGCAATTAGCTGATCGTTTAGCACTCCTTTTAAACCATCCTGTCATTCTGGCCTCAGCAAACAAATCGTCTTTTATTCATTCCATTGGAATTATTACGGGCGGCGCCAACAGTGACTGGAAACTGGCCTCAGAACAAGGTTTAGACGGCTATATCACCGGTGAAATAAGCGAGCATGATTGGCATGAGAGTCAAGAATCAGGAATCCACATGTTCGCCGGCGGACACCATGCGACAGAACAATTTGGCATTCAAGCATTATTAAAGAAAACACAAGCTGAATTTGATGTTGAGTGTGTTTTCTTCAACAGTCAAAACCCCGCTTAACCCCTTTAAATAACCCTTCTTATACTTAACCACCCTGATATAACCTGTTTTTTTAGGTCTCACTTGATCCAGACTTCATTTACAATAGCAATAAACGCAGCCATCAAAATAGCGCGCCGCCCATGAAAAAAGAAAACGTCACTATTCCGGTCAATGAAAAAATTTCAATTTCTTCCGTTTGGCATAGCCCAAATGATTACGCCAGAATATTAATTATTGCACACGGCGCAGGTCACGGCATGACATCTGCCTTTATCAGCCAATTACACGAGCAAATTGCCGAAAAAGGCATCCTTACCATAAAGTTTAATTTTCCCTATATGGAAAACGGCCGAAAAGCCCCCGACCGACCACTCATTCTAGAAACCACTTGGCAAGCCGTTATTAATTTTGTCTTGGAAAAAACCCAAATTCGTCCCGAACAATTATTTATTTCAGGTAAAAGCATGGGGGGACGATACGCAACCCATATTGCTGCTAACACTGATTTAGCGTTAGGGGGAACTATCATCTATGGCTACCCGTTACATGCTCCCGGAAAAACAGATCGTTTAAAAAATGAGCATTTTCCTCAAATCACCTGTCCTTTATTATTTTTCCAAGGAACACGCGATACGCTAGGAAAAATAAACTTATTGGAAGCATCATTCTCAAAATTATCAAGCCAACCCACGTTAACGATTGTAGACGGTGGAGATCATTCATTTAAGCTATTAAAACGCCTGAATAAAAGTCCTGAAACGGTGCTGACCGAATTGACAGAAAAAACCAGCCAGTGGATTAAACAACATTAATCCCTGACAATGTGTGCTGATTTGAGCACGTCCTGTCAGCAATAGACTTAAATCAATTTACCCCACAAATCATGTTCATCCGCATCTTCTATTTCGACCTTAACCCAATCGCCTACTTTCAGGTGTGTTGCACCATCAATGAAAACCTGACCATCTATTTCAGGGGCATCAAAACGACTACGGGCAACGGCACCTTCGGCCACCACCTCATCGACTAACACTTGTTCAATCGTGCCAATACGATTTCTCATTTTAGCCTTACTTATTTCGGCCTGATGTGCCATAAAGCGTTTTAATCGTTCCTCTTTTACCGATTCAGGAACCGGATCTACTAACGCATTAGCAACAGCACCCTTAACCGGTGAATAGGTAAAACACCCCACACGGTCTAATTGTGCGGCAGTCAGAAAGTCTAATAACAACTCAAATTCAGCCTCCGTTTCTCCCGGAAAACCAACTATAAAAGTACTGCGTATAACAATCTCAGGACAAATCTTACGCCATGCCTGAATCCGTTCTAAATTATTTTCTGTCGCAGCCGGACGTTTCATTAATTTTAAAATCCGAGGACTTGCATGTTGAAAAGGTATATCCAAATAAGGTAAAACCTTACCCTCTGCCATTAACGGAATGATCTTATCCACGTGTGGGTAAGGATAAACATAATGCATGCGCACCCACACCCCTAATTTACCCAATGCCCGTGCCAAATCATAAAACTGCGTTTTCCATACCTGTCCACGCCAAGCACTTTCCCGATATTTAATATCTACACCGTAAGCACTGGTATCTTGAGAGACCACCAACAACTCCTTAACACCTGCAGCCACAAGTTTTTCAGCCTCCACCAAAACATCATCAATAGAACGACTCACCAGATCACCCCGCATGGAAGGAATAATACAAAATGTACAGCGGTGATTACAGCCCTCTGATATTTTCAAATAAGCATAATGACTGGGAGTCAATTTCACACCTTGTGGCGGCACTAAATTTTTATAGGGATCTGAAACAATGGGAAGATGATCATGGACCGCAGCAACCACCTGATCATAAGCATGCGCCCCTGTCACACTCAAAACTTGAGGATACTTAGCGCGTATCTCATTTTCTCTGGACCCTAAACAACCGGTCACGATAACCTTACCGTTCTCCGTAATAGCTTCTCCAATACTATTCAGTGATTCTTCAACAGCAGCATCAATAAAACCACAGGTATTAACGACCACTAAATCAGCCGAATCATAATTAGCAACGACCTGATAGCCATCAGTTCGCAGTGTTGTCAAAATACGCTCGCTGTCGACCAAAGCCTTAGGGCAACCTAAACTAACAAATCCTACCGTAGGGTCTTTCATTTTCATCTCTTTTTTATGGATTATTTGCAATAATAATAGCACGCCGTGGCGCAGGCATCCCTTCGCAGGTCAAGTCTTGATTATCAGGGTCTAAGAAATCTTGTAATGAATTAAAAGTCATCCATTCCGTGCGGCGTTGTTCATCTACAGTCGTTTGACTCACATCAATTAACCGAATATTTTTAAACCCACAACGTTTTAACCAAAGGATCAACGCCTCACAACTCGGTAAAAACCAAACATTACGCATTTTTGCGTAACGTTCTCCCGGCATCATCACATGATGACAATCTCCTTCCGTCACCAAGGTTTCCAAAACTAACTCCCCCCCCGGACGCAAACAACTACGCAAATCCTGCAAATGATCAATCGGTGAACGTCGATGGTATAAAACACCCATCGAAAAAACAGTATCAAACAATGCCAAAGATGACGGTAACTGTTCTAATGTTAACGGCAACACATAGATGGCTGCTGCCCCATAGAGTTTTCTAATAACCTGAAATTGCATCACATTAACCAATGTCGGATCGATGCCAACAACCATTTTGGCTTGTTCGCCCAATATTCGCCAACAGTGATAACCATTACCACAGCCCACATCCAACACCAAACGATTACACAATGGCGTTATCGCTTCTTTTAGTCGGTCCCATTTCCAATCAGAACGCCACTCCGTTTCAATAGGAACACCTAAAACATTAAACGGCCCTTTCCGCCAAGGGTGAAAAGCATGTAACTTTTTCTTCAGATCGTCTTGCATGGCCGGCGTCATATCCGTCGCTTGACCAATCGTTACCACACCGTCTCTAAGCCCCTCTAGCAAACCAAAGCCTTCTGGCAACGCCTCGACAATATCTTTCCAAGCAGTCAAACTACCGTGTTTTGACTGACTTAATGCCTGCTCAATTTGGGCAGGCAATAAGCGCACCCATTGTTGAGCATTCGCCTCCGTCAGAACTTCATATAACGGCTGATAATCAATCATTTCAATGCTAATATCGAGGCAAAATTGAAATACTGAAACCAAACCTCACTGCTCTCAAAACCAATACGACGAAGCCGTTCCTGATGCTCCACTAACGTTTCAGGTAATAAGATATTATCAAGTGCCAACCGTTTTTGACTTATCTCTAGGTCGCTATAACCATTGGCCTTCTTAAAAATATGATGCATATCCGTATGTAATTCATTCTGGCGATCGTCAGAACATCGTAACTTCTCCGACAGAATAAGGATGCCGCCCGGTAACAATCCTTGATAAGCATTCGTCAATAGCGACAAACGATCGCTAAGTGGCAAAAACTGCAAAGTGAAATTAAGCACAATGACAGAAGCCCTCTCAATAACAACATCTCGCACATCTGCTTCGATCACCTGAACCGGTATTAAACCATCATCTTCTTCAACGAGCTGCTGACACTGTGCCACCATTGCCGATGAATTATCAACAGCAATAATTTCACAGGCCGACTCCGTCACTTGATACCGCATGGATAACGTTGCAGCACCTAAGGAACAGCCAAGATCATAACAAATACTCTCCGGTTGAACAAAACGCTCAGCCAACAATCCAATCGCCGAAATCATAGTCCTATAACCCGGTACAGATCGCTGGATCATATCCGGAAAAACAGACACGACAGCGGCATCAAATTTAAAATCAGCCACCTCTGCAAGCGGCTTAGAGAATATTGAATCTACCCGGGACGCCATTATTTACAATCAAATACCCGTCTATTAATACTCAAGGCGTCAAGGCCGCTAAATTATTTTTTCGTAATTTATCAATCATCACGTCTAAGGAACCAACCCTCTTAACCTGTCCCTTAAAGCTACTTCTATAGTTAGTAACCAAGCTGACACCTTCAATAATAATATCGTAAACCAACCAGGTCCCTTTTTTCAGATGCATTCGATAATTAACTGCGATAGGTTGGACGCCTGGCTGCAAAACCTCTGTTTTGACAACCGTTTTTTTAGCCTCTTTAGCCATTCTCAAGGGCAAATAACGAATTGACCATTCTCTAAATTCCAGAAATGCACGCGTATAGGTTCGAATTAATTTCACCTTGAATTCTTGCTTAAAAGTAACCCGTTGCTCAGGCGTTGCCTTTTTCCACAACTTACCCAAAACTAATTTTGAAATACGCTCAAAATCAACACGAGGTTCAATAATCACTGTCACGTTATGGTATACACTTACAAAATCTTTACTCACACTCTCATCTACTAAACTTTCCTTGAACTGTGTAGAGGCTTCCTTTAAAACAACTTGTGGTGCTAATAAATCAGCTGCCGCCACGTCCTTTAAAGGTGTTAGCCACAAAACTAATAGCAAAATCCCTACGCTGTTCCCTATGTTATATCTATTCATTTTTAGACTCATTAAATTCCTGTTAAGTGTTCTTCTATACTATCGGCAAATTTTTATTATAAATCCCTGATACAATGCGATTTATCAATATTCAACTCTATATTTTATCTGCAAACCATGGAAAATAACATTCATTTCCCCACAACACGCATGCGACGTCTACGTAGCAGCCACTTTTCAAGACGTTTGGTTCGTGAATCACGGTTAACTGTCGATGACTTAATTTACCCTTTATTTATTATTGAAGGTCACGACTTATCTGAACCCATCCATTCAATGCCCGGAATCAACCGGCTTTCAATTGACCGGCTCATTGATGAAGCACAAGAAATTCTGCAATTAGGCATTCCTGCGGTCGCCTTATTCCCTGTGCCTGACGCCACGACTAAATCAGAAAATGCCGAACAAGCCTACAACCCTGACGGCCTTATTCAACGTGCGCTCAGAACATTAAAAGCACAATGCCCGGACTTAGGTCTTATTTCTGATGTAGCCCTAGACCCCTACACCGCACACGGCCAAGATGGCCTTATTGATGAAAAAAACTATGTCTTAAATGATGAAACGATTACCGTTTTAGTCAAACAAGCGCTCTCTCATGCACAAGCCGGCGCTGATATTCTGGCACCGTCCGACATGATGGATGGCCGGATTGGCGCAATCCGTCAAGCGCTTGAAGAGCATGGCTATACCAACACGCAACTTCTCGCCTACTCTGCCAAGTATGCTTCCAGTTTTTACGGACCATTTCGCGATGCAGTAGGTTCTAATGCTGCACTTGGAAACGCTGATAAAAATAGCTACCAAATGGATCCTGCCAATACCCATGAAGCCTTAAAAGAGGTCGCTCTGGACTTGAACGAAGGCGCTGACATCGTTATGGTTAAGCCTGGCACACCCTATCTGGATATTATCTATCGCATCAAACAAGAATTTAAAACCCCTACTTTTGCCTACCATGTCAGCGGTGAATATACCATGTTAAAAGCCGCCGCACAGAACGGCTGGATTAATGAAAAAAATACTGTAATGGAGTCTATGTTAGGCTTCAAAAGAGCCGGCGCTGATGCGATTCTGACCTATTATGCAAAAAACATTGCCCAATGGCTAAAAGAACATGACTAAACTTGATCGCTACGCCGTCTTCGGCGACCCCATAAATCATAGTAAATCGCCTGTCATTCACCATCATTTTGCTGAACAAACGGGTCAAAAACTTCACTACAGCGCCCAACAAGTCTCCGCTGAACAATTCAATACGCAACTCAACGATTTCTTTAAGCAGGGGGGAAAAGGCATTAACTGCACGGTTCCACTCAAAGAAATCGCCTGCCAGGCCGTCGACCATTTAACCCATCGTGCGCAACACGCCAAAGCGGTTAATACCATTATTCAACAAACAGATGGCTCACTATTAGGGGATAACACTGACGGGGTTGGACTGGTTCTTGATCTCACTCAAAACCATCAAGTATCGCTCAGGGCTGGTAATATTCTAATTCTCGGTGCCGGGGGAGCAACCCGAGGAATTCTCGCGCCGCTATTAGCGCAACCCCCCCAACAAATTGTGATCGCTAACCGTACTCCCTCAAAAGCACAGCAATTAGCGCTGGAATTTTCCCATACAGTCCCAATCATTGGCTGTGGTTTTTCAGAAATACCCGGACAAGAATTTGATCTTATATTAAATGCAACATCTGCCAGTCTTAGCAACCAATTACCGCCTTTGCCCGATGGTCTGCTGAATTCCCATACGACTTGTTATGATTTAGCCTACAGTAACAAAGCCACCCCCTTTGTGTTGTGGAGCCAACAATTCACCGACAAAAGCCTAGACGGTCTCGGTATGCTCATTGAGCAAGCGGCCGAAGCATTCTACTTATGGCGTGGCATTCGCCCGGTAACACGACCCATCATCGAGGCATTAGCGAACGACCGTCTTTAACCAACGATCACCTTGAGTGTAAGCACTGCCAAGACTCTACGATTATTATTGTTCTTGCTCACTTAAATACTGATCTTTCAATTGCTTATAATGCTGATAAGAATAAATAAGGTAATCTTTTTCTGCTACTGTTAACGGCCTGATCTTACGCACGGGTGAACCATGATATAAATACCCGCCTTCCAGGTGCTTACCCGGAGGCACTAGCGCTCCGGCACCCAGCATCACAAAATTATCTAGCACCGCCCCATCCATCACAACAGCACCGATACCAATCAAACAATTATCACCAATCGTACAAGCATGCAAAACCGCACGGTGTCCTACCGTAACACCCATGCCCAATGTTAATGAGAACCCCCCAGGCGCATAAGGACTATCATGGGATACATGTAGAACCGACCCGTCTTGAATATTACAAGCCTCACCTATCGTAATCTGTTGAACATCCCCACGCACGATGGCCATCGGCCAAATTGATACATGATCAGATAAAATCACATCGCCTATGACCCGAGCGGTTACATCGATAAATACACCCGCCCCGACGCTTGGTTGCAAACCCTTAAAACTTTTTAGTGTTGACATAAATTGGAAGTCCTTCCTTACGCTTACGCTGCCTTGGTCATTAATTAACAAGAATGGTCTTATTACATCCAGAATTAATGATACGATAAATTATTGGATGTAAATATTTAATCCTAACAAGAATCCGGCTAAAGCAAAGTCCCTATTATAATTAACGCAAAAAGAAATTATGAACAACCCGTTACTGACCTCAGCTACACTCCCTCCTTTTTCAGAAATAAAACCCAGCCATATTGAGCCTGCTATTGATCACTTACTGGAAGAATGCCGTGCTATTGTTAAAATAAAAACGCAGATAACAGAACCTTTTAGTTGGGAAAATCTTGTTGATCCTATTGAGAAAACTGAAGACCGCCTCAACAAAGCATGGTCTCCTGTCAGTCATATCAATTCCGTCGTTAATAATAACGACATTCGGCAAGCGTATAATGCTTGCCTACCCAAGCTCAGCCAGTACTCAACAGAAATGGGCCAAAATAAAGCGCTCTATAATGCCTATTCTGAAATTTCAAATAGTCCTAGCTTCTCTAGGTTAAGTCAAGGTCAACAAAAAACCATTCAAAATGCATTACGTGACTTTGAACTCTCTGGCATTAACCTTAATCCAGAACAACAATGTCGTTACCGAGAGATCAGCCAAGAACTTTCAAAATTATCGAGCAAATTTGAGGAAAATGTTCTCGATGCAACACATGCTTGGAAAAAACATATCCAAGATGAAACGCTACTTGCCGGCATCCCCGAAACCACCCGTACCTTAGCAAAAACAACAGCTGAAACAGATAATCTTTCAGGTTGGGTGTTAACCTTAGACTTCCCTTGTTATCTGGCTATTATGACTTATGCGGATAACTCGGCACTGCGCCAAGAAATCTATACCGCTTTTGCAACCCGAGCATCTGACATTAACCCTGATACAATTCAATGGGATAATACGAAGATCATGGATGACCTGTTAGCACTCCGGCATGAAAAAGCACGACTCTTAGGTTTTAATAATTATGCCGAATTATCACTGGCCACTAAAATGGCTGACACCCCACAGCAAGTCATCGATTTCTTAGAAAACCTTGCACACAAATCAAAAGAACAAGCGCAAACAGATTTCGATGAACTACAACAATTTGCAAGACAAGAGTACCAGGCAGATAATCTTAACGCGTGGGATATCAACTACTTCTCAGAAAAAATGCGCCAACAGCAACTTGAACTATCGCAAGAAGAAATACGTAACTACTTCCCGGCCACACGCGTCATCCCCGGTTTATTTACGGTAGTCAACAAGCTCTATGGCCTAACCATCAATGAAATTAGTAACTTCGATCGCTGGCATTCCGATGTTCGTTTTTTTGAAATATACGATCAGGACAACATATTACGGGGTAAATTCTATCTAGACTTATATGCACGTCCCAACAAACGCGGTGGTGCTTGGATGGATGATTGCGTCTCACGTAAAAACGGGCCCGACGGCCTGCAAACACCTGTCGCCTACCTAACCTGTAACTTTACCCCCCCTACCAACGACGACCCAGCCTTATTAAGCCATAATGAAGTCATTACTTTATTTCATGAATTTGGTCACGGCTTGCATCACATGTTAACGAAAGTGGATCATTTATCCGTTTCAGGAATCAACGGTGTGCAATGGGATGCCGTAGAATTACCGAGCCAATTTATGGAAAACTGGTGCTGGCAAAAACCTGCTCTGGAAATTATTTCTGGTCACTATCAGACCGGCGCTCCCCTCCCCGAATCGTTATTAGAAAAGATGCTAGCCGCTAAAAACTTCCAGTCCGGTATGTTCATGATTCGGCAACTGGAATTTAGTTTATTTGACTTCCAGATTCATCTTGATTTTGATCCCACTAAGTCCAGTAAAATTTATTCAACATTATCTACTATTCGTGACCAATTTTCAGTCGTAACTGCCCCAGCGTTCAATCGTTTTGCCCACAGTTTCTCACATATCTTTGCCGGCGGTTATGCAGCTGGCTATTATAGTTACAAATGGGCCGAGTTATTATCCTGTGATGCTTTCTCACGGTTTGAGGATGAAGGTATCTTTAACTCACAAACAGGCGCTGACTTTTTAACCCACATTTTAGAAAAAGGTGGCAGCATAGACGCGATGGACTTATTTGTTAATTTCAGAGGTCGAGAGCCCAGCATTGATGCACTGCTACAACACAATGGAATCATTTCATGAGCTATAAAGACCTGCGGGATTTCCTAACACTACTTGAATCTTCTGGAGAACTTAAAAGGATCCAATACCCTGCTGACCCTTATTTGGAAATCACGGAAATATGTGACCGAACCTTAAAGCAAAAAGGACCGGCCTTATTGTTTGAAACACCCAAAAAATCAACGATGCCTTTGTTAGGTAATTTATTCGGCACCTCTCACCGTGTTGCCCTTGGGATGGGAGCACAATCGATTACCGAATTACGTGAAGTAGGAAAGCTGCTCGCTTATCTGAAGGAGCCGGAACCTCCTAAAGGAATGAAAGATGCCGTAAACAAGTTACCCATCTTTAAGAAGGTTCTACACATGGCGCCTAAAATCGTTAAAAAACCTAAGTGCCAAGAAATAATCATTGAAAACAATGATATTGACCTATCAAACTATCCAATACAAACTTGTTGGCCAAAAGATATCGGACCCCTCATTACATGGGCATTAGTCATTACTAAAGGACCTAATAAAGAACGGCAAAATCTGGGTATCTACCGACTACAGGTTTTAGAAAAAAATAAAGTTATTATGCGCTGGTTAGCTCATAGAGGAGGCGCGCTTGACTTCAAAGAATGGCAAGAAGCCCATCCGGGCAAACCCTTCCCAATTGCCGTGGCTTTAGGCGCGGATCCTGCCACTATTCTAGGGGCCGTCACGCCCATTCCAGACACCCTTTCTGAATATGCTTTTTCCGGATTATTAAGAGGCAACAAAACTGAAGTCACCCAATGTCTCAGCCATGACCTACAAGTACCTGCTTCTGCAGAAATTATTTTAGAAGGCTTTATCTATCCGGATGAAATGGCCCCAGAAGGCCCCTTCGGAGATCATACCGGTTATTACAATGAAGTCGAAGAATTTCCCGTTTTCACTATAGAAAAGATCACTCAACGGGAAAACCCTATTTACCATAGCACTTATACCGGTCGCCCCCCAGATGAACCTGCTATTTTAGGGGTCGCACTGAATGAGGTATTTATACCCATTCTACAAAAACAATTTCCTGAGATTATGGATTTTTACCTTCCTCCAGAAGGTTGCTCCTACCGCATGGCCGTTATTAGCATGAAAAAACAATATGCCGGTCATGCTAAAAGAGTCATGTTAGGTACGTGGTCATTCCTGCGTCAATTCATGTATACAAAATTTGTTGTGGTCGTTGATGATGATGTAGATGCGCGAAATTGGGAGGATGTCATTTGGGCCATGACAACCCGCATGGACCCCGCGAGAGATATTACCCTTCTGGAAAACACGCCTATCGACTATTTAGATTTTGCATCTCCGGTCTCGGGCTTAGGTTCAAAAGCCGGTTTTGACGCAACTAACAAATGGCCTGGAGAAACCACACGGGAGTGGGGTGAACCCATTGTTCAATCGGCTGAAATCATTAAAAAAGTAGATGAAATATGGTCTAACTTATAACCGTTTTATCACTACCGCTAACGGGTTCAGGCACCAAGTCAGCGGTCTCTTCTGAAGAGACTGCTGGGTCAAGTTGAGTCATATCAATCGCTTTCACGATCTGATCTGATTCCATGACTAATCCCTGCTTATATAACTCTGCAGATTTCTCATAGCTCCCTTTCATCTTCATAATTTCAGCCAGCATATGATAGGCTGATGTAGCAGGTTTCAATTCGATGCTTCTATTCAAAAAAACCTGTGCTTGTTGCCAGTTCTCTGTCACATAAAACAATTTACCGACCGTCCGAAGTAGTACTGGATTTCTAGGGTACAATTGTGCCCATTGTTCTATAACCTGAATTTGTCGCGCGACATCATCTGAAACAATTTCACCATAGAGTTCAAGTAAAGCATCGTCCTTGTCAACTAATAAATACTCCACAATTTGCTTTTCAATCTTTGCACCAGCACCGCATTGAATCATCGCTGTAAAATAACAAAAAGCTAGGTCCTTAAGCGCTTTAATATCATCAGGAATTTCTGCCCATAACCTATCAACATTAACCAAACTGGCCTTTTCCCCATGCTGCTTTAATAATCCACCATAGACTTTGATAGCCAAGATTTTACGCTCTGTCTTGAGAAAAATTTTACTCTTATCTAAAATGGGGAATAACTCAGCAATAGACTGCCAATCATTTTGCTTTAAATAAGCCTGATAAAGTAATTTAGTAACTGCCGGATGAGATGGATCTGTCATCTGCAAATGCAATAAACCCTCTTGAGCCTCAACAAAACGCCCCTGTGATAAATCAAGCTCTGCCTTCGTTATGCCAATCGCGAACTCTGAGCCGGGTGATTGCTCTGCCGCCATGTTCAAATAACTATCCCGACTATCGGCGGCCCCTCGTAAATGAGCCGCTCTAGCTGCCGTTAAATAATAAACTAACGGCGCGGCACTACTGGGTGCATGCTTTATTAAAATCGCTTCAGAACGCTCCCAGTTCCCTTCCGCATAATCGACCAACCCTGAAACCAATGCTTCTTTAGAACGATTTAAGGTAACATCCTGACCTTTTGATTTTATTTTTTTGGGAAGTCTAATAAACCAACCCAGCCACCGTACCAGAAGATATAAAACCGTGAAACTAAACCATAAAACAACCGTAAAAAAAGCTAAAGTGCTTTCCAATGACCACCGACCGATCCCAAGTATCACATAACCCGGGTCACCATTTTCAAAAAGCGTCTCCCATCCGTAATAGACTGCGACCACTAAAAACATCAGTGAAACTAAAAAATAAAAAATTCTTTTCACACTAAAAAACCCCTCAAAATATCCTTAATTCCCAATTACAAGGCTTTATCGGCTTCGACTCTTAATTTACTTATATTCCTCAACATAGTCAGTGACTTACTCACATCAGGGACATCACTATGAAGCGGAGTATTTTGTAGCTCTTTAATATCTAAAATAACCTGTTCAGCTTGTTCATTAACCTCAAAATTATTGTTAACCCAAAGTTTTGATTCCTCAAGGTCTTGTTTAAAAAGATCATCTTGATGCTGTACAAGCGATAACATAGCCACTTCAATCTTAAGCTTTAATTGTTGCCTAATAAAATGAGCATCTTCCTGAGAAATAATAGCGCGTACGGGTTGCTCTACCCGACGAATACTAACCAAGCCATGTAGGTCACCCAGTAAATCCGACAGCCATTGATTTGTATCATCATCAGCGTCAAGATTACTACCCAATTCAACTGCAATTTCCTTACCCGGATAAGGTAATCGAATAGTTAAATCCTGTGAAGCCTTTGAAATCAGTTTTAATTTTGAATAAATACCCACAATATCTGGTACTTGAACGTTCTTTAGTAAAGAAATTTCTTCTGCGATTTCTTCACGAACTTTAAAAACACTCCCACTGCCACTTTCTCTAAGACGCTGATCTGCGGCAGTGAGTGCTTTAATTGCCGCATTCACATCACCGACAAGATGCAATCGTTGATTAGCAACTGTCAACAAGTATTCCGCATCAGCAATTAACCAATCACCTCGTGTTTTACCTAATTGCCTTTTAATTTGTTCTATGGAAATACTCAATTCCTTCTTATTAGCCGCCAACTTTTCATCATTTAAACCTGAAAAGTTTTCTAACGCCTGATTAACGACCTGATCTTTATTAGAAATATCAGACTCCATCGTTGAAAATTGCATTTGAATGGTTGCAAACTGCGACTGTATGGCGGCCAACTGCTTCTGGTATTCGGTCATCTGTCCAGAGATTTCAATTAACTGCAAGTCCTCTGTATGAACTTCATCGATTAGATTCATCAAATCATCACGTAACCGTTCAGACAGGTAAAAACCAATACCGACAAATGAAAAAATCAAGAACAAATTAAAAACACCCAACCAAGTACTTTTTGTAAGGCTGCCCTCAACTCCTTTAGCTACGGGATCTAAAGCCTTATTTTCACTTCCAGGTTCAGCTTTCTCTGGTATTTCTTCAGCCACAATCCTCTCCATTCGAAATGCTTTTAACTGCTACTACAATATCTTCAGGCGCAGGACTCTGAGTCACGACAACGTGTTTAAACCCGAAACCCAATGCTTTTTTTCTTATTCTTTCACTGATCACTATCAGTGGTTTTAACTTCAAAACCCTTTTGATCTCGTCATCAACCATCGCCAACAGGTTATCAAGTGCCTCATTACTCATTATCGTGACAATATCAACCTTATATTCAAGCCCTAACCCTATCATAACCCGGTGTGATATTGGCGGTTTTATTCGTCGATAAACCTCCCAATAATCTACTTCTGCACCTAAAAGTCGTAATCTATCTGCCAACCACTCTCGACCACCCTGCCCCCTGACAATCAATAGCCTACGCCCTGAAACGTGTTGTTGACTGAGGGCCGCCAATAGTGCCTCACTATTAAACCCTGAGTCAGGGACAATATCGACGCTCAATCCTAAAGACTCTATTGCTTCTGTCGTTGCTAACCCAACCGCTGCAATTTTTTTTTCTAGTAATCTGTTTTGTGGCCCTGAAAGCGATGCCAAACTATACCTAACAGCATTCGCACTCACAAAAACAACCCAATCATAATCAACTGCTTTAGCCAAAAACACCAAACCGCCTGTTCCCTGCAAGGCTTCAATCGCAATAACTGGAAATCGCACCGATGAACACCCTTCTTGTTCCAATAAAGAACATAACGAGTCGGCCTGATCTTCAGGTCGGGTCACTAACACACAGACATTCACCATCACAATTCAATACTGCTACGAATAGATCGCTTGTAATATTTTTTTAGCACCCTTTGCTAACAATTCTTCAGCAATCTCATAACCAATTACTTTTGCCTGATCAACCAAGCCTTGCCTTTGTGCACGTATAATCTGCTGACCATTCGGTGTCCCAACCAAACCTTCCATAAATAACCCACCGTCTTGAAACCTTGCAAACCCCGCAATGGGCACCTGACAACCGCCTTCTAACCGCTCATTCATGGCACGTTCTGCAATGACACATTGCTGTGTTTCATTATCGTGCAAAACATTAATAACATCGGCGATACAATCATCCCCCACTCGACATTCTATACCGAGCGCCCCTTGGCCTACAGCAGGCAAACTTATTGAGGTGGGAATAATTTGCCTGATACGATCAGCCATCGCTAATCTTTTCAATCCTGCCGCCGCTAAAATGATGGCATCAAATTGCCCTGTATCTAACTTAGCCAACCGGGTATTAACATTACCCCGTAACGGCAAAATCTGGCACCCAGGAATGGCTTGTGTTATTTGAGACTGGCGCCGCAGGCTAGACGTTCCAATCCGTGCATCTGAAGGCAAATCATCTAAACAACGATAATGATTCGAAACCAATGCATCACAAGGGTCTTCACGTGCCAATATCACCTTTAACTCTAGCCCTTCAGGAAAATCGACTGGAACGTCCTTCATCGAGTGAACGGCGATATCAGCCCGCCCCTCCAACAAGCCCTGCTCCAACTCTTTAACAAACAACCCTTTTCCACCTATCTTTGCCAGCGGTGCATCAAGAATTTTATCCCCACGCGTAGTCATTTTAACCAATTCAGTTTTCAACCCAGGATGAATTCGTCGTAATTGTTCTGCAATGTAATTAGCTTGCCAAAGCGCCAAAGGGCTATTGCGTGTAGCAATCCTGATCAACTGGTCATTCACTGAAGAAGGTCCTTAATTTATTTATCTGAATCGTTATTGTACCTTGATTTTAGAAGCACAAAAATCAGTAAATCAACGCTTTTTTCTTATTCGTAGCCTCTAATTGCTAACTTTTCACAGCCTAACTAAAGTGCCCTGACAAGCCATAAAGATAAAAAAACTGTATTATAGATGCTTACGTTTTTAATACATCTCACGTTACTACCGGAATATGACTACATCAAATAAAGATAAACTTTGGGGCGGACGTTTCACACAAGCAACAGACAGCTTCGTTGAAGCCTTTACCGCATCGGCTAATTTTGACCAACGATTGGCCTCACATGATATTCAAGGATCTGTCGCGCATGCCAAAATGCTGCACAAAATCGGCATCTTAACCGACCTTGAACTCGACAAAATACTTTCTGGCCTCGAAGAAATTTTATTCGACATTAATAATGGCAATTTCAACTGGTCAGTCGCGTTAGAAGACGTTCACATGAACATAGAAGCCAGACTCACATCAGCTATCGGCCATGCCGGCAAGAAGCTCCATACAGGCCGGTCACGAAACGACCAAGTTGCCACTGACATTCGTCTTTATCTTCGCGAAGAAATCGGCCATATTTGCGATGAGTTACGCCGTCTGCAAACAGGCTTATTAAATTTAGCCGAACAAGAATACGACACCATCATGCCCGGTTTCACCCACCTTCAAGTTGCTCAACCCATCACTTTTGGGCATCACCTAATGGCCTGGTTTGAAATGCTAAAACGTGACCAGGAAAGAATGCAAGACTGCCTAAAACGAATCAATATTATGCCCTTAGGCTCTGCCGCACTCGCAGGCACCAGCTACCCGATTGACCGGTTCATGACTGCTGAACTGCTCGGTTTCGACCGACCTTCTGATAACTCACTGGATTCTGTCAGTGATCGTGACTTTGCCATTGAATTTTCCTCTGCGGCCAGCCTTATCATGATGCATCTGTCCCGATTCTCTGAAGAATTGATTTTATGGGCCAGCACTCAATTTGACTTTATTGAAATCCCAGACACTTTTTGTACCGGCTCATCAATCATGCCCCAAAAGAAAAACCCAGATGTTCCAGAGTTAGTTCGAGGCAAAACCGGTCGCGTCAGTGGTAACTTAATTGCCCTGCTTATGTTAATGAAGGGCCAACCCTTAGCCTATAACAAAGATAATCAAGAAGATAAGGAACCCTTATTTGACTCAGCGGATACCGTTATTAATTCCCTACGCGCCTTTGCTGACATGATGCCCCACGTTAAAGCAAAGCGCCAAAACATGTATCAAGCGGCTAAGCAAGGTTTCTCAACAGCAACTGATTTAGCCGATTATCTCGTTGGAAAAAACATCCCGTTCCGAGACGCCCATGAAATTGTTGGACTCGCCGTCAGGCTCGGTATCGAAACCCATCGCGACCTTTCAGAACTCACACTAACAGAGTTACAACAATTTTCTGGTGAAATCGATGACGAGGTTTTCAATATTCTGACATTAGAAGGTTCTGTAGCTGCTCGCAGCCATATCGGCGGCACCGCACCTAACACCGTTAAAAAAGCAATCGAAAACGCCAAAAAACACTCTGCAGCGACCTAAGCCATCATGTCGAGTTGTTCACCTTACAGAGAGATGAGGTGAACAACTTATAACGCTCTAGCCCTCAAAAAGGCCTGCTCAGATAATGCATGCCAAGCGCTAACCTGTTGCTTAAAATTCATGACTGAATCATATACACGTCGGGCCATCTCATCGCTATCAGCCAATTCAGCAACAACATTTTCAGAAAGCGTCAGCAACCTTTTAAGCACCTCATCAGGTAAAGCCATGACCTTGACCCCATGCTTATCCACTAATGTTTTTAATGCCTGATTATTACGCGCCGTATATTCTGAAAGCATATCCAAATTAGCGGCTTTACAAGCGACCAGTACAATTTCCTGCAAATCCTTAGATAAGGAATTAAATGCCGCCTCATTAATAAGACATTCCATGGTTGAGCCGGGCTCATGCCAGCCCGGGTAATAATAATATTTTGCCACCTTATGTAAGCCGAAGGCCAAATCATTATAAGGTCCCACCCACTCTGTCGCATCCAATGTCCCTGTTTGTAATGCAGTGAATAGTTCTCCACCCGGTATATTAACCGTCGTACCGCCAGCTCGTCTCAGCACCTCTCCACCTAAACCCGGAATACGCATTTTTAAACCGCCAAGATCTTCAAATGAATTTATTTCTCGATTGAACCAGCCTGCCATCTGGACACCTGAATTTCCGGTAGCCGCCGGAATAATACCGAAAGGTTGATATAGTTCACGCCACAATTCCATTCCGCCGCCATAATACAACCAACCATTCATTTCTTGAGCCGTTAGCCCAAAAGGCACGGCCGAAAAGAACTGCGTTGTTGCCGATTTACCTTTCCAATAATACGCTCCGGAATGACCCAGCTCCGCAACCCCGTTAGAAACCGCATCAAATACCTCAAAAGCGGGCACTAATTCTTTAGCGCCATAAACCTTAATTTTAATTCGGCCCCCACTCATGGTATTGATCATCTGGGCTAACAAATTTGCATTCGTTCCCAGCCCCGGAAAATTCTTAGGCCAAGCCGTAACCATTTTCCAACGAAATTCAGCCTTGGCATTGACCACTGTTGGCATAGCAGCCAACAAAGGGCTAGCCCCGGCTGCGACCATAAAACTTCTTCTTTTCATCAACTCACCTTGTCTCTAACATAAACAGCCTTTAATTCTTAAAGCATAAAATAGAATCCGCGATATTACCAACCCTATTACGCGTGGCCACCCTTAAAAAACACCTTATTCAATCTCATTAAAGTTTACTTCAACGCAACATTTTCAGTATTTTGTCATATTCCTGTCACAATACCTCCGTATCCTAAATGGACTTTATAATGAAAACCCTTTATAATTTGAGGGCTTATAAGAACACATTCAATCTTAAGCCTTAGTGAATAACAGCAAGGCTTCAGCAGGAAATTTCTAACGATTACGCAGGAGATACATCAATGGCAATTAAAGTTGCAATTAACGGCTATGGCCGTATTGGACGAAACATTTTACGCGCACTTTACGAATCAAACCGGACCAACGACATTCAAATTGTTGCAATCAATGACTTAGGCGACGCAAACACAAACGCTCATCTTACTCAATATGATACTGCGCATGGAAAATTTCCCGGTGAAGTAACTGTTGACGGTGACGCTATGATTGTTAATGGTGATCGCATCAAAGTTTTTGCCGAAAGAGATCCTTCTAAACTTCCTTGGGGAGAATTAGGCATTGATGTTGTTCATGAATCAACCGGTTTTTTTGCTAGCAAAGAGAAAGCTTCTGCGCATATTGCTGCCGGCGCTAAAAAAGTTATCATTTCCGCACCAGGCGGTAGCGATGTAGATGCAACCATTGTTTACGGTGTCAATGACAACATATTAACCGCTTCAGATACAATCATTTCAAATGCCTCTTGTACAACAAATTGTTTAGCCCCTTTAGTTAAACCATTGTTTGATACATTAGGGTTTAATCACGGTTTAATGACCACAATCCATTCCTACACTAACGATCAAGTTTTGACCGATGTTTTTCACCCCGACTTACGTCGCGCTAGATCGGCAACACAATCGATGATCCCAACTAAAACTGGGGCTGCTGCAGCTGTTGGCTTAGTGTTACCTGAATTAGCTGGAAAACTTGACGGTTTCGCCATGCGCGTTCCCACCATCAATGTTTCTGTCGTTGATTTAACCTTCCAAGCATCAAGAGAAACAACCAAAGAAGAAGTGGACGCTATCTTAAAAACAGCTTCTGAAACTTCGCTAAAAGGTATTTTAGAGTTCAATGATAAACCACTGGTTTCTATTGATTTCAACCATAACCCAGCTTCTTCTATTTATGAGTCATCACTGACCAAAGTACTTGAAGGTAACTTTGTTAAAGTTCTTTCATGGTATGACAATGAGTGGGGCTTCTCAAACAGAATGCTTGATACCACTATTGCATTATACAACGCTAGATAATTTAACTTAGGCCCTTAGTTCATGAAAAATCTTAGACGCACGAAAATACTGGCCACGCTAGGTCCTGCAACTGATGCACCCGGCGTCCTTGAAGGAATGTTTGACGCCGGACTTGATGTCGTCCGACTTAACTTCTCTCACGGCGATGCTGAGACACAAATTGAGCGTGCTAACGCTGTTCGCGACATTAGCGCACAGACTGGCCGGCATGTTGGCATTCTTGTCGACCTACAAGGTCCTAAAATTCGTATTGAACGCTTCAAGGATAACAAGGTTATCCTTGAAGAGGGCCAATCGTTTTCTTTAGATATTAACCTTGATGGCAATGCTGGCGATGAAACACAAGTCGGTATTTCTTACAAACCGTTAGCGCAAGACGTCAACCCTGGCGACCGCCTACTTTTAGACGATGGCCGCGTTGTTATGGACGTTGTCAACGTCGTCAATATGCGTGTTAATTGTACCGTTATTGTAGGGGGAGACTTATCCAACAATAAAGGGATTAATTTACAAGGTGGCGGGTTATCTGCAGCGGCACTAACCGACAAAGATAAAGCTGACATCCTGACTGCAGCGAAAATTGATGCTGATTACGTTGCCGTATCTTTCCCACGCACTGCTGACGATATTCATGAAGCCAGAATGCTTCTAAATCGCGCTGGCTCTAGCGCGGGTATTGTCGCAAAAATTGAACGCGCTGAAGCACTAGATGTCATTGATGAAATCATCATAGCCTCGGATGCCATCATGGTTGCACGCGGAGACTTAGGTGTTGAAATTGGCGATGCCAACTTACCACCGGTTCAAAAAGACCTGATTAAAAGAGCACGCGCATTAGATAAAGTTGCGATCACTGCAACACAAATGATGGAATCGATGATTACCAACCCGATCCCAACACGCGCCGAGGTTTTTGATGTTGCTAATGCTGTTGTTGATGGTACCGATGTCATTATGCTTTCAGCAGAAACCGCTGCAGGCAAATACCCTGTTAAAGCGATTGAAGCTATGGATCGCGTCTGCCTTGAAACTGAAAAACAACCCAATGTCAGACTTTCAAACCACCGCGTTGAATCGCAATTTGAGCGATCTGATGAAGCCATTGCCATGTCAGCCATGTATTTAGCAAACCATGGAAACTGCAAGGCTATTGTTTCACTGACCTGCACAGGATCAACACCGCTGTGGATGTCTCGGATTAGTTCAGGGATCCCTATTTTTGCTTTTACACACGACCCTAAAACTGCGAGTAAAGTGACCTTATATCGTGGCGTTTTTCCTTTTCTATTTGAGGATAACGCGCCGGATCAGGAAACACGTTATCAGGCAATTTTTGACATTATGAAGAATCGTCATCAGGTGAGCGATGATGATAATATCATTATTACCCACGGTGACTTTCATCGCGTAGAAGGCGGTACCAATACGCTTCAAATCGTTAAAGTAAGATAGTACCAGACCGCACTCGAACCTACCCTCTTGCGTTAGCAGCATATACGCAAGGAGGTAGTGTTAGTGCCTCTTAGCCTGCAACCACAGGCAAGATCCTTCGCTTTCAGATTCAATCGCTTGTAGCCGCGCTTCATGCTGCGCCTGTTCCGCATCAGTACAAAAAATAACAGGGATCGGCGCTCTATCTCTCGAAATCTGACTCGCGTGCGATACAACACCTGTTTCAGCATCGCGTACTTCATCATCCCATAACGAAGACTGCCCGCCAGTCATCATTAAATAAACCTCTGCTAAGATTTCCGCATCTAATAACGCTCCATGAAGTGTACGATGGCTATTATTAATTGCATACCGCTTACACAAAGCATCTAGACTATTACGCTGCCCAGGATGTTTTTTTCTGGCATAAACTAAGGTATCTAATACGGTACAATGCGTCTCTAATGCCCCATGGGAATAATTCATTCGGGCTAATTCTGATTCAATAAACCCGGTATCAAATGGCGCATTATGAATGACTAATTCAGAGCCACGCACGAAATCAATAAATTCATCCGCAACATCTTCAAATCTTTGCTTATCCTGGAGAAACTCATTGGTTATTCCATGCACCTCAATGGCTCCCTGATCAATAAATCGATCAGGATTCAAATAAACCTGAAAATGGCGTCCGGTTAACCGCCTATCAAGTAACTCAACACACCCTATTTCAATGATCCTGTGACCCTCCGCGGGTGAGAGCCCTGTGGTTTCAGTATCAAGAATAACCTGCCTCATAAAATATTCACCTAATTGAATCCACGCCTTGGTTAGCTAATCGATCCGCATGTTCATTGCCTTGATTCCCTGAATGTCCTTTCACCCAAATCCAATTAATATCATGTCGACTCATAGCCTGATCCAGCCGACGCCATAAGTCTTCATTCTTAACAGGTTTTTTTGCTGCAGTCCGCCAATTGCGCTTTTTCCAATTAAAAATCCACTCGGTAATACCTTTTAAAACATATTGAGAATCAATATTTAAATCGACCTTACAGGAACACTTTAGACTCTCAAGCGCCATAATAGCTGCCATTAATTCCATACGATTATTAGTGGTCGCCACCTCACCCCCAAACAACTCCTTAATCTGTCCTTGATACTGCATGACTACACCCCAACCACCAGGCCCTGGATTTCCACGGCAAGCCCCGTCTGTATAAATTTGAACAACTGTTATTTTTTTTTCATTCATTCAAAGCAAACTATCTCTACTGTATTTAACATGACTAAGCATTAAATTGGTTTAAAAATGGGAACCCCAAGCCTGTTATCTGGAGCCGCTAATTTAATTATGTTATCGCAGCGTTTAATCCCTCTTAAGGCGTAAGCCGTTACAAAATACGACTCTGCCCTTCGCCGATAATCTTGGGGTTTTTGGTAATGTTCCCGACAATCAAAACCCGCGATTGTCTCTATTTCATAATTAAGCGATAAAAATTTATTAATAAATTGCGAGCGACTTAACGCACGATTTGGCGGCGATATCTGGTTAAGTGTCCTTGCCAAAACATAATCAAAGGCAAACCAGCTCCAAGGGTTAAAGCTAACAATAATCACCTCACCTTCAGGCTTTAACACCCTATCAACCTCATCCAGAATAGTTAAAAAATCAACCGTAAACTCTAAAAAATGAGGCAGCAAAATAAAATCAACCGATTCTGTTTCAAAAGGCAAATAACTGGCCTGTCCTGCAACATAAGAACTGCCTGCCTGACAACGCATGGGAGTGTCAATAATAATAGACCGCTGAACAGTGGCACCATCAAAAAACTCTTTTTCCCAGCCCAAATAGCCTATTTGCAATATAAGTTGCATACTTGAAACTGTAAGACTCCGTCGCAAAAATAAGGACTCATTATGTCGCAAAATCCTTCCACGAGGCGTTTCAAACCATTTATAGAGAAGTTCGCTGGTCACAAGGTTATTAAATAAAAAATCAATTTATAAATGCGTTAAAATATGTCAATCTTTGTGCGCATTATATTGCTTTATTGGCTAAATTAATGAAATATTTTTTTATCTTTGTAAATATTCTTCTCAGCGGCTGTGCTATGCAAAATAAGCTCATCCCTATTCAAGAGAGCACGCTTTCAATTAAAAAAAGAACACCACAAACTCCAGCCATAACTATACCCTGCCCTACGCCTGAAACTCAAAATAATATTTGGCAACGAATCTTTGATCACTACCAACTACAGAATATTAACCATCCCAAAATCACCCAAGAAATACAGCGCTATTTGAAAAACCCTAAATTTTTAGAAATCATTCAAAAACGTGCCGAACCCTATCTTTACCTTATTGCCGAAGCAACAGAGAAGCAAGGCCTTCCGGGTGAATTAGCATTATTACCCATAGTCGAAAGCGGCTTCCAACCTAATGCCTACTCATCGGGAAAGGCAGCCGGACTTTGGCAATTTATTCCCTCCACAGGTCGTATGTTTGGTCTGAAACAGAACTGGTGGTATGACGGCCGCAGAGATGTTTTTACCTCAACGCAAGCCGCAACACGCTACCTGAAAAAACTTAATAGAGAGTTCGATGGCGATTGGCTATTAACCCTAGCATCTTATAATGCCGGAAAAGGGAATATTCGAAAAGCTATTAAGAAAAACAAAAAAAAACACCGCTCCACAGCATACTGGTCACTACCATTACCTCAGGAAACACGCAGTTATGTGCCAAGATTGTTAGCACTCGCAAAAATTTTAGGCAATGCAGAACACTATAATTTGCCCGAACCCGCCCTGGCAAATAAACCGTATCTGAATTTAGTTAACATTAACTCACAACTAGATCTTAAAAAGGCGGCCGAAATTGCACACATCCCATTAAAAGAACTCCTTCAACTCAATGCCGGTCTAAACCGCTGGTGCACGCCACCGGATGGCCCACATCACCTCCTATTACCGGTAGCAAAAACGGCGCTATTCAAAAAGAACTTAGCTGAACTCCCTCTCGATGAATGGGTAACTTGGCAACGTCACAAAATAACTTCCGGGGAAAATTTGGGGGGTATCGCACTAAAATATCGCACCAGTGTTAAAGCCATCCGTGAAGTTAATCGCCTCTCCAGCACACTAATAAGAACGGGAAAGTTTCTCCTCATCCCGACCGGATCAAGGGGTAAAGACAATAGCTACGCCGCAATCGTAAACGCCTTTACAAACAAAAATACGGTTAAGAAAAGAGTGCTCTATACTGTTAAAAAGAATGATAATTTATGGTTAATTGCCCAGAAATTTTCAACGCACTCAACTAAAATAGCCCAACTCAATCATCTCAAACTAAAGACCTACCTACAACCGGGACAAAAACTTCGAATTCCTCCAAAAAATGGAACCGCTTTCCCCCAACAGTCGTCCATTAGCAAAGCACTACAAAAGATTTATTACACTATTCGCCGCGGTGATTCTTTATCGCGCATCTCTAAGAAATTCAACGTCACAATTGGCAACCTCCGGAAATGGAATAAAATCGGCCGCTATATTCAACCCGGTCAAAAACTAAAACTCCTTATCAATATCACCCAGCCTTCAGGCTAATCCCTAATAATCTTAGGAACAGCATTCAATAATCGTTGGGTGTAAGGTTGCTGCGGATCGTTCAAAACCTGATAGACAGGCCCAGATTCCACTATCTTGCCTTGATACATAACAGCCAGTTCATCGGCTATTTCTGCAACAACCGCTAAGTCATGGGTAATAAATAAATAACTCATTCCATACTGCTGCTGCAATGACTTTAACAAGACAACAATCTTCTCCTGTACCGAAACATCTAATGCACTGGTGGGTTCATCACAAATAATAAGTTTAGGCTGGACAGCCAATGCTCTGGCTATACATATCCTTTGTCTTTGTCCACCTGAAAACTCATGTGGATAACGCATCGCACATTCCACCGGTAAACCGACCTGCTGCAATAATTCAGCAACCTTAGAGTGACGCCTTTCAGAAGAAAGTTGCGGGTGTAATGCTCGCATACCTTCATCAATAATCTGCCCAACTAACATTCGGGGATTCATTGATGAAAAAGGATCTTGGAAAATAATTTGTATCTTTGAACGCATTCGCCGCAATGACTTACCTTGCAAGCCGTTAATATCTTTACCTGACCATAAAATTTGACCTTCTACGTCAGCAATCAAATTTAACAACCCTTTACCCAGTGTAGTTTTACCGCACCCAGACTCCCCGACAAGGGCTAACGTTTTACCTTCTTGAAGACTAAAACTGACACCATCGACGGCCTTAATATGGCTCACTACGCGATTAAAAATTCCTTTTCGAACGGGGTAAGAAATTCTAACATCCTTAACCTCAAGTAAATTATTTCTCGTTAATAACACACCCACATTACAACTATTAAAAGAAGGCAAAGCCGCTAATAAGGTTTGTGTATAGGGATGTTCCGGTTGCTTAAATAATTGCGTAGTGGGTGCAACCTCAACAATACGCCCCTTTTGCATGACTGCCACCCGGTCAACCACCGTTGAGACCAACGCGAGATCATGGCTAATTAACCATAAACTCATACCAACTTGGTCCTGAATCGACTTAAGTAACGTTAGAATCTGCGCCTGGATGGTCACGTCCAAGGCAGTCGTCGGCTCATCTGCAATTAATAAATCAGGCTCTCCGGCTAATGCGGCTGCAATCATAACCCGTTGCAGTTGTCCGCCTGAAAACTGATGTGGATAATCATGAATACGACTTTCCGGTGACGGTATCTCAACTTGTCGTAATAACCATCAATACGCGATGATGAATAGCAGGGGGGGTAATTTGAAGTGTATCTTAATCACTTCTGCAATTTGGAAGCCAATACTCTTAACTGGATTCAACGCAACCATAGGGTCTTGGAAAATCATAGCGATCCTTCGCCCTCTAATTTGACACATACCCGTTTCCGTTAAAGTTAATAAATCCTGATTCTTAAAATACACATGATTCCCGCTCATTTGTGCGCTACGCGGTAATAACCGCAGTACAGCCAATGCCGAAATAGACTTTCCAGAACCCGACTCGCCCACTAAGCCAAAAGTCTCAGACTCGAAGATATCAAAACTTATATCATCCACCGCTAAAACTTGTTCACTATCGGTCTGAAACTGAACCGACAATCCCTTAACGGACAAAATGCTATTGGCCATATTGACTACGCCTTGGATCAAATGCATCCCTAACAGCATCAGCAAATAAATTTGCAGTCAACACCAAAACAAACATAAAGACAAAAGCTGCAATCAAGGGCCACCAGACTACCGGCTCTCTCGCCATTTCCAACCGCGCACCATTAATCATATTGCCCCAACTGTAGGTGCTGGGATCAACACCAATATTGATATAGGACAAGACGGCTTCAGCTAAAACCAGGGCGCTAAAATCCAAAACAATCGCAATCAAAATTATATGCATTACATTGGGCAGAATATGTTGAAATAAAATACCAAAAGGTTTAACACCTAATACTTTAGCGGCCTGAACGTATCCCATTTCTCGTAATTTTAAAGTCTCTGCACGTAACATCCGACAAAGTCCCGTCCAACTGGTTACCCCCAAGATGAGGCATAAAAACAATAAACGCAGATCAGCTCTACTCTCAAGATTAGTAAACGATTCCGGATGATTTGCCATATAAACCTGTACCATTAATATGGATGCCGCAATCAATAGAACACTGGGGATAGCATTCAATGTGGTATAAATATACTGAATTATGTCATCAACCCAGCCACGATAAAAACCCGCCAAAATACCAAAAACAACAGCCAGCGGTAACATAATAAATGTCGTTAAAGAACCAATAACCAATCCAGTCCGGATACTTTTGATGGTTTGATAAAAAACATCTTCACCCACCTTATCCGTTCCAAAGATATGGTAATACATTGAAAGCTCAATTAACCCGGCCACTCCAATAGTAAGGATAGATATTGTTATAAAAATAAAACCGGGCCGATAGCGATACGCTATCTGTTCTGATTTTTTACCTCGAAACACCCCACGAAGACCCACCCCTGCCAGACATAAAACAAGCCCCTTGCTTAACCCAGTCATTAATAAACTTAACACATCTGCAGTTTTTTCGAGCTCAGGATCTGTTAAATGACTACCCCCAAATTGCAAGCGCGGAAAGGCCCAGACCTGATGACCACCTTCTTGAGTGATGTACTCCTTGCTATAAAGATAAGCCGAAAAAGGTGCAGAATAAGTTTTCTCAGTATGGTGCCACAATGGCTGAGTACAATAATCTAATACACTGATAACCCCAGAAGAACGCTGCCCTTCCGCTCTGAAATGAATAGAATCTAAAAGTCCAACCGCTACAAATAACAATAATATTATCATGGACACCATGGCACTTTTATTAGCGGCTATCTTCTTCAACGGCCGTTTAAGCCCATCATGATTCCTGAGCAATACCCCGATACTGACTACGCTGATTAGCAATAGATAAATAAGCGCATCAGTCCATAAAATTATCATCTCACTCCACCTACAGTAACTTAACGCGCGGATCGACTAAGGTGTAACAAATGTCCGTTAATAATAACCCAATGACATACAGTACTGAACCTAAAAAAACCATCGATCTGACAATGGCAAAATCCTGGCGATTGATTGCATCAATGGTATAACTGCCTAGCCCAGGTATACTAAAAAAAGACTCCATAATTAAACTACCCATAAACAATAACGGTAGAACCACCACAACTCCTGTCAAAATAGGAATCATCGCATTTCCTAATACGTGCCTAAATAATGTTTGTGTTTCAGATAACCCTTTTGCCCGAGCGGTTATCACATAATCTTTCTCAACCTCTTCAATAAATAAGGCTCGATACCAGCGCCCACCCGACCCTAACCCTGATACCACACTGATCACAATCGGTAAAATCAAAAATTTCAACGCATCTATACCAGAACCGAACCCTGATATAGGCACTAATTTAAGCAACTTACTAAACAAAAACTGCCCACCAATAATATAAAACAACGCTGATATCGACATAATTACAACACAAGCGACCACGCCCCAAAACTCTAAATAACTATGCCTAAATAGAACCATCATCAAGGCAGCAAAGATATTAACCAATAACCCTAACAACAAAGAAGGTAATGCAATTGCCAGACTTGGCCACATTCGTTGCTTAATATCAGCACCAATATCCCTACCGCTATCAGAAACACCAAACTGAAATGCAAATAACTTAATAGATTTCTGATAAAAAACCGTTTCAGTTATCTTGTTGAAGGAACCCCTTTCGGTATTTACAAATAATGGTAAATCATAACCATGCTCCACTTTCCATTTACTCACTGCTTGCTCAGTGACATGCTTCTGACCTAATTGCATTCTTGCCATATCATCCGGTGTATTCACAACAAAGAATAAAAAGAAAGTCAAAATGTTAACGCCTAATAACAAGGGAAATGTATACATAAGCCGACGAAAAATATACTGAATCACATGCCCTTCTCCATACCGGTTAAAGTTAAAGTCAAACTTACATTAACGCTCATTAATCACTGCCTTTTTTCGCTGACGATAAACGATAATCGCTGGAAAAATTAAAAGAGCCAACAATCCAATCAATAAAGCAAGAGGCCACCATAATGGGACATTCCAAACTTGCCGTAGACGGTGACGCTTAACACTATCAATACGCGTATATTTCAACTTGTTATTAGCCATAAGATTAGGTTTCAGGTTCTGATACCAACTGTGAATAAGCGAATAACTTTTAGGATAAAAACCTAACACCCAGGGCGCATCATAACGAATGATTTCTTGTAACTGCTGAATTTTTTCTAATCGATTAGGCCCATCAGCTAAATTACGCATTTGTTCGAAAAGGCGATCATACGCATCATTTTGATAATTAACCGCATTCTCACCCCCTGTTTTAATTTTGGAATGTGGACCATAGAGCAAAAAGAAAAAATTCTCAGGGTCTGGGTAATCAGCATTCCAACCCCATAAAAATAGTTGCGCATTACCGGAACGAATTTTTTGCTGAAATCTATTATAGTCTGTTGCTCGAATAACTAATTGAATCCCTAATTTTGAGAATTGTTTCCGATACCAATTCAAACGTGCTCGGCCATCAGGTCCACTGGCTGCAGTGTCCAAATAAAGCACTAACGGCTCCTTCGTAGAAGGGTCAATTCCCGCTTTAAAACCCGCTTCAACCATCAAACGTTTAGCGGTATCAACCGATTTACGTTGATAGCCATCATTCCAATTATAAACATAAGGATTTAAGCCGTCCAAGTCCGCTTCAAAACCAAATATTCCCGGCGGTAATAACCCTTGCGCCGCCACGCCCCGACCATTCATAAAAATTGAAATATATTCCTCATAATCTATCGCAATTGAAATAGCCCGCCTTAATTTTCTTGCTTTATCCGACTTTCCCCCAACAATCGAATCGGTCATATTAAAGCCCAAATAGGAGATAGAGGTGGTTACCGCTGTTTGCAGTCGAATCTCTTTTTCTTGTAGCTCTGGTGTCAAAGCAGCCTTTCCAGCACCGGTAAATTGAATCGCTTGATCGAAACTATCCGATGCCACGCCAGAAGCATCATAATAACCTTGCAAGAATTTATTCCAATAAGGGATTGTTTCTTTTTCTAAAACATAAATAACCTTATCAATAAAGGGTAACGGCTTACCGGCATCCGCCAACAATCCTAATTCAAGGTCCTGAGACTCCCCTGAATTAGGGTAGCGTTCTAAATGAAAATGAGGATTCTTAGATAAAACCATTTGACGATTAGGATTATTTTCCAGCAACATGTAAGGACCGGTTCCTATTGGAAACCAGTCCAATGAAATATTTCTTTCAGCTAACCCTGCCTGCCCATAGAATACATCCGCTTCCCAGGGCATCGGTGAAAAAAAAGGCATTGATAACCAAAAAATAAATTGCGGATACTTACCATAAATTCGAATCCGAAAATGATATTTATCTATCACTTCAACACCAGAGATATTTTGCGCTCTGAATTCCAATCCATTTGGCTCTTTAACCGCATTAGATAATTCATCCAAACCGACAATATATTGCTTCATCAATTCTGCAATTGGAGAATGAATTTTGGGATGAACTAATCGCTTAATCTGGTAGACATAATCTTCTGCAACCATTTCACGGGTACCCAGCTGTTTAAAATCAGTAATAGTTGAAATACCGGATAAATCACCTGCTGTAAGACCATGATAAATATACGCCCCCGTCTTTGCTAACGCCGGGTGCGGCTGGTAATGAATCCCTGATTTTATTTCAATCAAATAATCTGTAAAGCTCACTGTTTCCGGCTGAGTGTACGTTGTCACCAATCGCCCTGATTCATCTTCACTTAAATACGTTATTTCAGGCATTTTTGTCGCCGTCAAAGGTACTAATTGATACGGTCTTTTTAAATAATGATACTGAAACAATGGTTCATATATTTGCCCTATAATTGCATACTCATTCGAACTATATGATACAGCTGGATCCAAATGCTTAGGCCTCTCCGAGAAAGAACTGTATAAAATTGATTTATCATGCTCCACTGCTGAATAAGGATTATTCAGCATAGAGTCATTACAACCACTCACTAACAGTAGATTTATTAACACCAACCAACGCTTACAATTAACAACAAACATTAAACAATCATTTCCTTAAATTTACTGGACAACGATAAACAGCTCATAGATACTTGATCTATTCTATCAACAATTTTAGTAGGAGATAATAATGGGTTTTATGCAGGGCAAGCGCGTTTTAATTGTTGGCCTAGCCAGCAACCGTTCCATCGCTTGGGGAATCGCTCAAGCAATGTACAGAGAAGGCGCTGATCTAGCGTTTACTTTTCAGAATGAAAAATTACAAAGTCGCGTAGAAAAAATGGCCGCTGAATGTGATTCAAATATCACGGTAGAATGTGATGTCAGTTCCGATGACCAAATTGACGGTGTCTTTGAAACTTTATCTCAACATTGGGATGGCTTAGATTGCATCGTCCATTCTGTTGCCTTTGCCCCTAGAGAGGCCTTAGAAGGCAGTTATGTTGATGCGGTCACACGAGAAAATTTTCGTATAGCCCATGATATTAGCTCCTACAGTTTTGCTGCGCTCGCCAAAGCAGGAAAACCTATGATGGAAGGCAGAAGCGGCTCGTTACTGACCTTAAGCTACTTAGGCTCTCAAAGAGCAATCCCCAATTACAACGTAATGGGTGTTGCTAAAGCCAGTCTGGATGCTAATGTTCGCTACATGGCTGCTGCTTTAGGTCCTGATGGAACGCGTGTAAATGCGGTATCAGCAGGTCCAATTAGAACCCTTGCGGCGGCTGGAATCAATAACTTTAGATCTATGCTCAGTAAAGCTGCCGATACGGCTCCAATGAAAAAAAATGTTTCAATTGAGGAAGTTGGAAATGCCGCTGCTTTTTTATGTTCAGACCTAGCCTCAGGAATTACCGGGGAAATACTATTTGTAGATGCGGGTTATAATATCGCTGGACTAGCCGCAACCAGCGAATAATTTTTTTTGATATTCATAAAAAAAGGGGCTCCTGAGCCCCTTTTTTAACTTAAATGAACCCTGTGCTAAAGCTCTGATAGATTGACGACTGCGTCGGCCTGTAAATCACTTAAAACAGCATCAAAGTCACCTTCAGCCAATAACTTGGTAATGTTAGTTCGAGCAATACCTAATTCCTTTTTATCCGCTTTTGCCAACTCCCCTTCGGTTACACTTAACAAATTCACTACTGCTTGTTCACCTGATTCTAAAGCCACAACCATAGTCGTCGGCTGGTCGCTTTTAGGTTTTGCCCCGACAAAAATAGCACGGTTGATCTCCCAAGGTAAATCACCATTATTTCGTCCTAAATCATCGGCAACAACAAAAGATAAGCCCTTTTCCTTAGCCAGCAGATCTAAAGATTTCCCTGATTGAACTAACGCCTTCAATTCATTCGCTATTTCCAACGATTGTTGTTTGGCAGAATCACGCTTTAGACGACTCTCAATCAATCCGCTTACCTCTGATAACTCTCTTGCCTTAGATGGGCTATGGTTCAAAACCCTTAAAACAACTATTCGGTCAGATCCCAATTCAATAACTTCACTATTATTTCCCGCTAAAACATCTTCAGAAAAAGCTTTATCTCTCACTGATTCCTCTGCTGAAATATCAGTATTACCTTGAGAGCGGGTAAAGTTATCGGTCTGCTGAATAGCCACGCCAATAGATTCTGCAGCCACGTCTAAAGTATCAGGACTTTCAAAACTAATTTCAGCCAGCGTCTCACCTAACTCATAAAAAATATTTTCCGCTTCTACTTTCTTAAAGCCCAGTTCAACAATCTTTTTAACTTCCTCATACGGTTTGACGACACCCGGGGTCAATTCAGTGACCTTAATAATATGATAACCAAATTCTGTTTTAACGGGATCAGATACCTCACCTTCTGCCAATCCTAATGCTATTTTCTCAAAATCAGGATTCATATCTCCAGCAACAATCAATCCTAAGTCTCCCCCTTTACTGGCTGATAACTTATCCGCAGAAAATTCACCGGCTAATGTTGCAAAGCTACTGTTTTTTAAACGTTCTTTTATCTCCGCCGCTTGTACTAAAGCCTTATGTTCATCGGATAATAAAATATGGCTGATTTTGCGACGTTCATCTGTTCTAAAAGCATCTTGTTGCTCTTGATAAAATACCTCTAATTGAGCCGATGTTGGCTTAATACTTTTAGCAAGATCATCTAAAGCGAGCTCTATATATTCAATAGAAACTGTCGATTCAGTTCGGTAACTCTCAACATTATCTTGATAGTAAGCTTGAATTTCATCGTCTCCAATATCTGCACCAACGACCGGTAAAGGAACAGTTACAAAACGTGCTGACCGCGTTTGATTCTGAATTTTAAAAAACTGCTCAACATCATAATCAGTAGAAAAACCACTTTCTACAATAGTCCGCTGAAATTGCTCCATAATCATCGCTTTCTTAATTCTTCTGACAAACTCATCCGAAGTTATTTTTTGTTGCGACAACAAAGCCTGATAACGCTCTTTATCAAACTGACCATCGGTTTGAAAGTATTCTAAAGTAGCAACAAAATCTCGAACTGACTTATCTGTCACCGCAAGCCCTTCGTCTTCAACATGCTGTAATAACACTTCATCTCGAATGAGCTTTTCCAACGCCAATTTCTTTAACTGTGTTTCGTCAATACTGATGCCCTTAAAATTTTCACTATATTGACTATAAGCACGATTAATATCTCGCTGAAAAAATTCTTTTTCACCCACCGTTGCGACCGGACTTTCTTCCCCTACATCTAAATAATTCTGAATACCCCACAGAGCAAACGGAACACAAATCATTAATAAAATGAACCATGAAAAAACACCTTGGGACTTTTCTCTAATCTTTAGCAACATAATGCTTTACCTTGCGCAAACATTTAAAATAAATTTCATGTAGTTAGATACAAAAAAACCCCAGACCTTTGAGTCATAGGGTTTTCTATATTTGGCGGAGCGGACGGGACTCGAACCCGCGACCCCCGGCGTGACAGGCCGGTATTCTAACCAACTGAACTACCGCTCCAATTCTTGGTGGGTGCTGAGGGGATCGAACCCCCGACCCTCGCCTTGTAAGGGCGATGCTCTCCCAGCTGAGCTAAGCACCCAGAATCAAAAAAGCTATTTTACAGAATCCTTAAGCGATTTTCCAGCTTTAAATGAAGGAATGTTTGCTGCTGAAATTGTAATCTCTGCGCCTGTTTGTGGATTACGTCCTTTTCTTTCCGCACGATGCTTTACTAAAAAAGTACCAAAACCAATTAACGCTACCGAGTCTTCATTCTTTAACGCATTAGTAACAACACTTGTAAATGCTTCCAGCGCTCTACCTGTATCTGCCTTTGACAAACCAGATTCCTCAGCCATAGAATCAATTAATTCCGATTTATTCATCTACTTTTCCCCTTCAGTGGAGGTTATTATTTAAATTAGCTTAAGTGCTAACCCGACGTGGTAGTTTATATTGCGAAGACTAAAACTGTCTATGTTTTTATCGCTATTTTCCAACTTTTATCTCAAATCGAACCTTTCATGAACACCACAATCAGTGGGCTGACAGCCGACTTGATTGCGCAGAAGCAGTCTCTGATTTTTCAGTCGCCTCCGCGCCCTCTTCTTGAATAGCCGTGGGTTGATATTGTAATGCGCCTTCAAGCACTTCCTCTATCCAACGCACCGGTCGGATAACCAACTTATCTAAAATATTATCGGGAATTTCCTTCAAGTCCTTTTCATTTTCCCAAGGAATTAAAATAGTGGTAATTCCTCCTCTATGCGCTGCCAATAACTTTTCTTTCAATCCACCAATCGGCAACACTTCACCTCTCAACGTAATTTCACCGGTCATTGCAACATCCGATTTCACTGGAATATTAGTCAACGCTGACACAATAGCTGTACACATTGCAATCCCTGCACTCGGGCCATCTTTGGGTGTCGCCCCTTCCGGAACATGAATATGAACATCATGTTTCTGACTCGCCTGCTCATCTATCCCTAACAATTTCAAACGACTCTGAACCACAGTTCCCGCCACTCTTATAGACTCTTTCATCACCTTCTCAAGATTACCGGTCGGGTCTTTAAAATTTCCTTTGCCATTTACTAACGCAGCTTCAATGGTCAATAATTCGCCACCCACCTCAGTCCAAGCCAAGCCAGTGACTTGCCCAATGCGGTTATGCTCTTCTGCTTGCCCATAACGAAACCGTTTCACACCTAAATAAGTCTCGAGCCCATCTTCATCAATAATTATTTTCTTGCTTTCACGAGTCGATAACAATTCTTTAACCACTTTGCGACAGATTTTTGAGATCTCACGCTCCAATCCGCGAACGCCAGCTTCACGTGTGTAGAATCGGATAATATTTTTAACAACGTCTCCAGAAATCTCAATTTCACTTTTCTTCAGGCCATTGTTTTCCAACTGTTTGGGGACCAAATAACGTATTGCAATATTAGTTTTTTCATCTTCGGTATATCCGGCTAAACGAATAACCTCCATTCTATCGAGCAATGCGGGCGGTATATTTAAAGTATTCGCCGTAGCTACAAACATAACATCCGATAAATCAAAATCAACCTCAAGATAATGATCCGCAAAGGTATGGTTCTGCTCCGGATCTAACACTTCCAACATTGCTGACGCCGGATCACCCCTGAAATCTGTGGCCATTTTATCAATCTCATCCAGTAAAAACATTGGATTACGTGTTTTTACTTTTGACAAGTTTTGTAAAATCTTCCCTGGCAAAGAGCCAATATATGTCCTACGATGACCACGAATCTCAGCCTCATCCCTAACGCCCCCTAAAGCCATCCGAACATATTTCCGGTTAGTCGCCCGTGCTATAGACTGCCCTAACGAAGTCTTGCCAACTCCCGGAGGCCCAACCAAACATAAAATAGGACCTTTCAATTTTCTAACTCGCTGCTGAACAGCCAAGTATTCCAGAATACGTTCTTTAACTTTCTCTAATCCAAAATGGTCAGTCTCAAGCACTTCTTCGGCAATTTGTAAGTCATGACGCACTTTGGTTTTCTTTTTCCAAGGAACATTAATCATCCATTCAATATAATTGCGAACAACCGTTGCCTCTGCTGACATGGGTGACATCAACTTTAACTTATTTAATTCCGACTCGGCTTTAGTCCTTGCTTCCTTAGACATCCCTGACTTTTCAATATTTGCTGCCATTTCTTCTATTTCATTAGGCACATCATCCATCTCACCTAACTCTTGCTGAATAGCCTTCATTTGCTCATTCAGGTAATACTCTCGCTGATTCTTTTCCATTTGTTGCTTTACACGACCACGAATCTTCTTTTCCATTTCTAAAAGGCCCATTTCGCCTTCCATGAGGGTCATTAGATTTTCTAAACGATCAGCAACTTCGGTAGTCTCTAAAATAATTTGTTTTTCTTCTATTTTTAATGCCATATGCGCGGCAATAGTATCACCCAGACGACTGGCATCATCAATACCCGCGAGTGAACTCAATACTTCAGGCGGAATCTTGTTATTCAATTTAACATATTGATCAAATGAATTAATCACCGCTCGAATTAATACATCCGCTTCATCTTCATCTAAATCAAATGAGTCATCTAACGTTTCAACTAAAGCTGAATAAAAAGTTCCCGTTTCTTTGATTTCGGTAACCCTGCAACGCTCACAACCTTCAACCAGTACTTTCACAGTGCCATCGGGTAATTTAAGCAACTGTAGAATATTCGCTAATGTCCCAATTTCATATAAATCATCAAATGAAGGATCATCAATTTCCGCTTCTTTCTGAGCAATTAATAAGATTTGTTTATCTTCTTTCATCGCCACATCTAGCGCGTCAATAGACTTGTCTCGCCCTACAAATAAAGGAACAACCATATGTGGGTAAACAACAACATCCCGTAAAGGCAAAGCAGGCACTAAAGAATTAGTCATCGGTAAAACGGTTTCATCTGTTTCCATAGCGGAACCTTCTAGTAAATCAGTACAATTGCTCACGCAATCTATAACTCATTATGGGGTTAAAATTCAAAATAACAAGTACTGTGTCTAATACCCAGATACACTAACAACTATACTTGCTTAACGATACAACGTCTCAAGAATCTGTGCCGGATGCAGCTATATGATCATTTTCATAAACCAGATAAGGCGGATTTTCACCCTCAATCACAGAAGCATCAATCACGACCTTAGTGACACCTTCAGCCGAGGGTATTTCATACATCGTATCCAAAAGAACTGATTCCACAATGGTCCTTAACCCTCGTGCGCCGGTTTTCCTTTGTGTGGACTTTTTAGCTATGGCCAATAACGAGTCATCCCTGAACTCCAGTTCAACGCCTTCCATATCAAAAAGTAGTTGATACTGCTTTACAAGTGAATTCTTAGGTTCTGTCAGAATCTGAATTAATGCCTTTTCATCTAACTCCTCAAGTGAAGCTACAATCGGTAATCGTCCAATAAACTCTGGAATCAATCCATATTTAATTAAATCTTCTGACTCAACTTTCGCAAAGGTTTCACCCACATTGCCGCTATCTGCTTTACTCTTTACATCAACAGAAAAACCAATTCCACCTTTTTCCGTACGATCTTTAATAACCTTATCCAGACCTGCAAAAGCACCCCCCACAATAAACAACATATTACGGGTATTCACTTGTAAAAATTCTTGCTGCGGATGCTTACGCCCCCCTTGTGGCGGAACAGAGGCAACAGTACCCTCGATCAGCTTCAATAAGGCCTGCTGAACCCCTTCGCCAGAAACATCACGCGTCAATGATGGATTATCAGACTTTCTAGAGATCTTATCTATCTCATCAATATAAACGATTCCTGATCCAGCCTTCTCAACATCATAATCACAATTCTGTAGTACTTTTTGAATGATATTTTCTACATCTTCACCCACATAACCGGCTTCTGTTAACGTTGTCGCATCAGCAATAGTAAAGGGAACATCTAGCAATTTCGCTAACGTCTCAGCCAATAGCGTCTTCCCTGAACCGGTTGGCCCAATCAATAAGATATTACTTTTTGCTAACTCCACATCATCTTTCTGTGGGTTATTATTAAGACGCTTATAATGGTTATACACGGCAACAGCCAAAATCTTCTTAGCACTATCTTGGCCAATTACATATTCATCTAAAACCTGATTAATTTCTTTCGGGGTGGGAAGATCGGCTTTATCAGAACCCGGCTCTTCCTGCAATTCTTCGCGAATAATATCATTACAAAGCTCTACACATTCATCACATACGTAGACAGATGGGCCAGCAATCAACTTCCTGACTTCATGTTGACTCTTACCGCAAAATGAACAATACAATAATTTATCATCATCTACACTGCGTTTATCATCACTCATTAAAAACCTCTGAGACCTAATTTGTCAGATTACTCTGATATTAAATGTTAATAGATTCAAACAAATAAGAACACTCATTTATCAGAATCTACTGCCCGACTAACCATGACTTGATCAATCAAACCAAAAGTCACCGCATCGGTTCCACTCATAAAATTATCTCTATCCGTATCTTTCTGAATCTTCTTCATCGGTTGTCCGGTATGTTCTGCCATAATCCGATTAAGCCGTTCCCGAACTAAAATAATTTCTTTAGCATGAATGTCGAAATCAGACGCTTGCCCTTGGAAACCACCTAGAGGCTGATGAATCATCATTCTCGAGTGAGGTAAACAATAACGTTTACCTTGAGCGCCCCCAGTAAGCAACAAAGCTCCCATACTCGCCGCTTGTCCAATACACATAGTCGAAACATCTGGCTTAATAAATTGCATGGTGTCATAAATAGCCAATCCGGCAGAAACAGAGCCACCCGGGGAATTTATATAAAGATGTATATCTTTATCAGGGTTTTCTGATTCTAAAAAAAGCAACTGGGCAACGATCAAATTAGCCATATGATCTTCAACTTGCCCGACCAAAAAAATAACCCGCTCCTTTAATAATCGCGAGTAAATATCAAAAGAACGCTCACCTCGAGCCGTTTGCTCGATAACCATTGGCACTAATCCACTATTGGTCATAGTAAAAGCGCTTTCGTTAAAATCAGCCATTTACAACCCCTGAGTTCTGTGGTGCCATTAATTCATCAAACGCAACGTCCGTCTCAACCACTGTATTTTGATCAATGACCCAATCAATCACCTGCTCTTCAAGAATCATTTTTTCAACATCATCCAAACGTTTCTTATCCCCATAGTACCAATTTATCACATCATCCGGTTTCTCATAAGTATTAGCCATCACTTCAATTTCTTGACGCACCCTGGCTGCATCCACTTGAATAGCATTTTCTTGAATAATTTCAGCCAACACAAGCCCCAACGTTACCCGCCGTTTAGCTTGATCTTCAAACATCTCCCGCGGTAAATCGTTATCATCAACAACCTGATTTTGACGCTTAGCATTTTCTTTATAAGGCTGCTTAAGCAATTCTATCTCCTGATCAATCAGCACATCAGGGAGGTTAATAGAGAACTTATCAAATAACGAATCCATGACCTGAGTCTTAACTCTACGTTTAATCGCTTGGCCTAATTCAATTTCTAAATTTGATTTCACTTCACTCTTAAATGAATCAACATCATGCGCCGTACTGCCGAAAGACTTAATGAAGTCTTCATTAACAACAGGCAAACTGACTTCCTCCACAAGAACGATCTCAACATCAAATGTAGCGGTTTTACTTGCTAAGTCGGCATTACCGTACTCTTCAGGAAATACAATATCAAAAACTTTCTGTTGCCCAACTTCCAGACCTAACAATTCATCTTCAAACCCTGGAATCATTTGATTGGTCCCTAATTCCAACTGATAATCCTCAACCTTTCCATCTGTAAAATTCTTATCGTCACAAACACCAGAAAAATGAAACGTTAAACGATCAGTCATTTGACTACTACGCTCCACTCCATTCCATTCTTTTTTATTTTGTTGTAAAGTTTCAATCGTTTTTTCAACATTTTCTGCCTGCACGCTACAAACAGGGCGTTGGACCTCAATGTTATCGATCCCCTCCAAATTAACTTTCGGCAAGATTTCAAAGTCTGCAATATATTCGAAGCCATTATCCTGTTCTTGATTTTCACTCGGCACAATATGTGGCGGTCCTGCTGGCTCCAGACTTTCACTTTGCAACGCTTCATAATAAGAAGATTCAATTAACGCACTAATCACCTCACCCCTAACGCGTTCACCAAACATTTTCTTGACGACATGAAAAGGCACTTTACCTGGCCTGAAACCATCTAACTTCGCGTCTTTAGCCAACGTCTTAAGCCGGGTTTCCATCTTTTCTTGAATAACTTCTTCGGGAACACGAACAGTCATTTTTCTGCTCAAATCAGAAACTTTCTCAACAGAAATTTGCATTTATTTACCTCAATAAATTTACGGGGATATAAAATATAGATTGGGTCTGGTGATGTTCTGCTAACAGCATTCTAGTAACTAATCCAGTTATAGACGGGTCAAACTAACATCCATTAGAATATAAAGTATGGTGCGAATGGAGAGACTCGAACTCTCACATCAAAGATACTGGTACCTAAAACCAGCGCGTCTACCAATTCCGCCACATTCGCATTTGAATTATCAGGGTATTATAACTTAATATCCCCCTACCTAACAATAAAAAAAACATTTGTTCACTTTATGAAAAAACTCCTTTCTGCACTAACCCCTCTTGCGGTATTAACCCTTGCAATCGTTATCGCGGGCATTCTTGGTTATTTTTTATTTATCGCTATTGATGGAGCTATTCCTTTGCGTAAACTCATTAGCAAAACGGCACTGATACTTTTAATTCTCGCCATATTTCCAACGATGTATTTACTGAAATTTTCTAAGGCAGACTTAGGGATTTTGCCTAAGAAAAACTTTGTGTTACAAATAATGGCAGGGTTACTTATCGGCGCCGCCATCCTAACCCCTCTATTTCTAACTTTTTACTACCTTAACATCTGGGTTATTGATGAAAACTTTCAATTCACACCCGCAATAATGACCGAAAAGATGCTTAAAATACTGCTTATCTCATTTCTTATTTCCGTTCCAGAAGAAGCGTTGTTCCGAGGCATTTTACTGGCAAGTCTTAAGCGTGTAAACGGGACTCTATTGGCAATTGCTCTCAGCGCCTTCTATTATGCCGGACTACATTTTCTTAAAAGTAAGACGGAAATTCCTGCCGACCAAGCCAGCCTCTCCAGTAGTTACTATCTAATAACCGACGCTCTCACCCAACTCACCAACCCTGAAAACCTATCTGCATTCATTGCCCTCATGAGCGTGGGTATATTTCTTGCCACAATACGAACCAAATTCCCCATGAGTCTTGGCTTATGCATTGGAATCCATGCTGGCTGGGTCTTTCTAATTAAAACCAATTCCGCATTCTTAAATCGAAACCCTGATTCTGACTGGTATTTTATGGTCAGCAATTATGACGGCGTTATAGGCCCCATGGTAACTATCTGGTTAACACTCATTACCGCATTATTTTTAAGCTACACGTACCTGAGAAATAAACCCGTCAATAACTCACTTGAACCTTAAAACCAAGCCTTCTTATGCTATCTGCTACTCGATCTAACTGATAGCCTTGCATTGGAGAAATCGCCAACGCCTCCGGCTGCAAAGAAGGACGTGCGGTTGTGTATAAATATATACCCTGTATATCGACCTTCTCGCGCGCACTCTGCAAAAATATATGGTAAGCCCTCAACTCATCGTCAACGTTTATTTTTTCCTTATAATTAAATAAACACGTTTGCAGCCAAAGATCACAATTTTGCGCGGCAAACGTTAAATTATCCATCATCTGCTCAACAGCCATCATCGTATTATTAATTAACTGCCGCCCTGTTAAACTTGCACTGTCCACTTTAAACCAAACTTGCCCGCCTATTGCACCCCATAACGCCAATCCTCGCCTAACTCCCTTTCGGTGCAACAAACTACCATTGGTAATTAACACCAAGGGTATCTGCCCTATCCTGGATGTACTCTCCAAGACCTCTTTGATCGCTTCAATAGCCTCATAAAAGCTCGTTAAACTCGTCGGCTCACCATTTCCGGAAATAGAAATATCCTTAATACCTCGGTACTTAGGATCTACTGAAAAGTCGCTATAAAAACGTCCCGAATCGACATAGTCTAGAAAAAAATACAGCTCTTTTCTTAATTTTAACAAATCAATATCAGGTGCACTGCCGACGGATAAACCAGGTACTTGGCAATAAACACAGCGCCAGTTACAGGCATTATTCACATTAAAGTTAATGCCTACAGAAACCCCACCTGCTCGCCTCGACAAAACCGGATAAACATAAGTCAATCCCGCCACATCACGACTATGATCTTGAGTTGTTAATTTTGTCGCCATAAAGCAAATAAATATAACCAGCAAATATGGTATTCTATTCGTTTAGATTACTAATCAAAATATTTTTTAACTACTTTTTTGGAGAAACACCATGAGTGAAAGAATTGTATTGCGGACCGGTGAATCCTTAGTCGCTGGCGGTCCTCCGGGAACAGCAGCAGAGCCTGAAATAATCATTGGTGAATTGGACGGTCCCGTTGGTACTGCTCTAGCAACATTAACGGGCGATCAAGTCAAAGGACACTCCCGCGTTTTTGCCATTTTAAATACCGATATACAAGTTCGCCCAGTGACCTTAATGGTGAGCAAAGTCACTGTTAAAGATAATCGCTATACTAATATCCTAATGGGTACTGTTCAAGCGGCTATTGCAAACGGTGTTTTAGATGCTGTTCGGGCCGGCGACATTCCTAAAGAAAAGGCAAACGACTTAGGTATTATCGTTTCCGTATGGCTTAACCCCAGCGTTGCCACAGATGATAATCTAGATCACCAAATTCTTTTTGATATTCATCGAAAAGCAACGGCTCAAGCCATCCATAAAGCGATGAACCATCAGCCTAGCATCGACTGGTTACTAGAAAACCAAGAAAACATTACCCATAAATATTTCCAAATGGGACTTGATGGTAAAATCTAATTTTAGGCGCAACTAACCTGAAATAAAACCTAAGGTTTACTGACCCAATCACTGACGTGAACCTTAGGTACCTCGCTCAACTATCAAAAACAACTGAACCGTACAGGCATTCAAAGCACTAACTGAGAACTCAGTTTCCATTTGATTTAACTAAAAAACACGACGCATTGTGACCAAAAAACCCACGCTCAGCTTTCTCGCTTCTCACGGCGGCTCTGCTGCAAAAGAAATTATCCGGGCTATACAAAATAAAACATTATTCGCTAATATTGGCCTTGTTATTACTAATAATAACAATTCTGCCATTTCTCAATGGTGCCAAGATAACGGTATAAAAACCACCTGCATTAGCACTTCGACTCACCCAGATGGCGAGCAAGAAGATAAAGCCATTAAGCATGCACTGACTGCAGTTGCAACAGATTTTGTCATTTTATCCGGCTATATGAAACGTATAAGACAGCAAACACTTAAACGCTTCTCAAACAAAATACTGAATGTTCACCCCGCCTTACTTCCTAAACACGGCGGCCAAGGGATGTATGGTGACCGTGTCCACCAGGCGGTACTTAACGCAAAAGAAACAACCAGTGGCGCCAGCATTCACTTCATCAATGAAATTTATGATGATGGTCCGGTCATTGCTCAACAAGAAGTTCCCGTTCACCCCGATGATACTGTCGAAACACTACGAAAACGTGTACAAGCCATTGAAGCTATGCTTTATATTGAATCAATCACCCAGATCATAAAAAACTATTAGAACAATCTAAGCGCTCTCCACCTGAACTAAAATCTCACCCCGACCCATTTCCGCAATATCTCCGCCATACCGATGAACACGATTAAAGTGTTTAGAAGAATCTGAAAATTTAGAATCAAACTTTGACATTGCTTCAAACAACATCGGTAAAAACGAAAAGGTATGCGTTCCACAGTCTCCGAATGTTGCCGGAACCTTAGGCTGTTGCCACAACAACAACGTACCCCGACGCATACCATAGCCGATATTTCGACCCGTCTTACCCATCACTGCAATAGTTCCGGCCGTCATCCTAGCACCGCAATAATCCCCAGCATTACCCTCAATCATAATCATTCCGCGCCGCATATGATCACCGACACGATCACCTGCATTACCGCTAATAATAACCGCACCCCCTTGAAGACCTTTTTTATTTCCTGACAACGCACCTGCCAGAAAATCACCTACATTACCTATAACATGTAAAAGCCCATTTTTCATTTGGCAAGCCGCATATATTCCAGCATCACCCGACACCATTACCTCCCCCGAGCGCATTTCCATCGCCAAATAAGCACCCACGTCACCGGTGACTCGGATTTTACCCCCCTCTAACCCATGACCGATATAATCTAATTTAGCAAAACTGTTATCAATGTGTATATTCCAAGCATCCGAGCCTGAAATCGAAAACAACTCATCAACACGCAGCTTTCTTTTACCATTTTGCAATTCAATAGCCGCTATATCCGCCAACTCTAAACCGGCCAATTTATCACACGTAATGGGCGACATATCAACACGCTGATTAGGTCTATATTTCATTGTCAACGTCAAATCAGTCATTCATGATCTCCTGTAAATGAAAATGATAGGGGCCTAATTTTCCACCATAATTACCGGCACTAATACGCTTCACACCGTTATAAGCACCAATCGAACAAAAGGTTTCAATACCCACCCGCATCGCCTTTTTTATATCAGCCTCGGTCAAACCATCAATAACAATCTCCATGACCGATTCAATTTCTGGAGACAATTCAGATTTTGTAATACCTTTTAAAGTTGGACAAAAAGCATCATTAGTCGATGCGGTCAAAGCCGGGTACTTTGACCCAACCTTAGAACCCGAACGCACCACACCCCCTGGGAAAGGCAGGATAACATTAGGTACTTTGCGCATTTCAAGAACGGCCTTTTCACAAGCCTCTAATGCATCTATTTCAGACTCTGCCAGAATAAGTAAATTACCGCCACCAATAGCATTCACCTGCCCCGTTGTTTCTTCAACGAGGAATTCCCCATCCATCACAGGAATTCGCCAATAACGATTATCATTAATCAGTTTAGAGGTTTGAAAACCGTCACCAAAATAACGCAAATTCTTGCCTAAGGGAATTCGGATACCGCCATCGATACCTGAAAACAAAGCAGAAGTAGGGGAGGTCAACACACTCTGCCCCGCTCTCGTTTCAAGCTGTTTTACTAAAGATTTAGCTCCCATGGTAAACAACATGGCAGAAACGCCTGGGCGGCCATCCGGAGTTTCCGATGGCTTTAGGTAACGTTCAATATCTGCCTCACAACCACAGCCAATAACTGACGTAGCAAACCCCGTCATCGACTTGGCCGCATTATAAGCCCAGCGCTCTGTTTGCGCCGTAATAATGACACGTGTAGCCTTCATCGGGAATGCTTCTGCAAAGGTATGATCAATCAAGACGCCATTTATGATCATAAAACGCCCCTTTTAGTGGGTTGGACAGTCAAGGTATTTCGCCCATCTTCGGTTATTTCATCGTTACTAATTTTGAAGTTCCCCAACTTCATGGTCATATGGCGATTAAAATATTTCGCCAAATCCTTTTCAATACCACTATCAAATTCAGGCGTAACAATATGTGTTGTGCCCCATTTTATATGGACAATTTCACCGTCTCTAACCACTAATTCACCATCTTTAAACACATAATCAGGCGTTTGAAACATTTTTTCTCGATTATCATCAGCGGTGTATACCGTAATATCAGCCCAAGCACCCACACCCAAATGTCCTCGGTTTTCCAAACCCACTAACTTTGCCGCTCCTGCACGCGTCATAATTGCAATCTCTTGCAATGAATACTCCCTATCAATGGTACCCAGCGTTGTCATTTTCTGCGCCTCAGGATGAATTGTTTTCAGCATATCATTGCGAAAACTCCTATCCATCAGTAACCGAATCAAATGTGGATAAGAGGTAAAAGGAGCGCCATTAGGGTGATCTGTCGTCAAAAATATTCGCCAGGGATCCTCAACCAAAAGAAAGGTTTCTAAGCCAATCGCCCACTGCAATGCATTAACAAAATTCTGATCCCGATACTTGAAAGGAACCAAGCCACAACCCGCATCACATTCAATATCCATGCAAACCCATTTATTAGGGCTGGCATGCTTATGATTAGCATGTTGTTTCATGCTATCCCCAGATGCCGTAACCGTTTGCCCAAACATAACCTGACCAACATCTACGGTAATATTCTTATTCTTATTAATTGCTTCGGCAATTTCTGCAGCTCCTGAAGAAAATTTAAAGTCACCCTCGACCCCATAACTGTGAAACTGTATATGGGTTAAATGCATAGGCAACCCGCCAACACCCTCTATGGTTGACAGAGTCGTATCCTTATTGCCCGGTACGCCAAGGTTACAGCCATGCACATGTAATGGATGTGAAATACCCAATTCTTTAACCGCTGTTGCCAAAACGCTGAGAATATCTCTCGGCGTCACATTGTAAAACTGATTATTTTCATCTAAATCAAGTTGCCGTTGATTAAACTTGAAGGCATTAATCCCGCCTGGATTAACAACCTTTACACCAATACCTTTTGCAGCATGCAGTGTCCAAGCTACATAATCGTTGATTGCTTGTTGATCTTTCTTAGCCGCCATCATTTGCAAGAAATAATCATCACTCCCCATCAAGACATAGCCGCCTTTATCTAAAATAGGGATATCACCCATTTCCATATGCGCTTGACGGGCATTAACCGGCAATACTGCCGGTTCAAAAACCGAGGTATATCCCATTTCAGCATAACGATAACCGGTCACATAAGAAGAAGGCAAAGCACGCCCTGTTCCTGATCGTGTTAATTCAGTAGCGGCAACAGGATCAGAACGGTGATCTTCTGGTAACAAAATTCTAGCAATATTATTTTTTCCGCCGCCGACATGGGTATGCATATCTATGGCACCGGCCATCACCACTTTGCCACGCAGATCAATTTCCTGATCGATCTGCGTAACACCCTTTCCAGAAACAATTTTATTATTGTTTATATAAATATCTAGAACTTTGCCATTAACATTATTAGCTGGGTCATAAACTACCCCACCGGTAAGTTTTATTATCATTTTTTACAGCGCCTGATCAATTAACGTCAATACCTCTGCCGTTGAGGGCAGTCCTGACTCTCTTAATTTTTGTAATCGAATAGCAACCACGCCATCCATTCGAAAGGCATGGCCACGATGATCTATTCCAGGTGTTCCAACCGGAATAAACACATCAGGTTCTTTTTCAAAATGCATTCCAGATCGACCCACTACAATCAAAGGGATTACATCAGAGGGGGGCAATGCCTGGGTATTAAAATCATGCACCCATAACAGCACATCAACTTCTGTATTCTCCAATAATAACTGTGCCTCATAAAGAAAGGGGTCATACTCTGGAAAGCCTTTTGCAAAAGACAGTCGAGCAGGATACCCAGTCAACCAGGCACTGACTTGATTAGCTGTTTGATCGCCTTCACAACCCCCAAGCGGTAAGCCAGAACAACGTGTTTGTTCATTAAGGTCCTTTACCAATTCACAAATCACCTGGACCGTCAATTCTGCATGCGAAAAATCTAACTCACTGGCTGACCACGCCACCACCCCGTAAGCAGCCTGTTTTAACTGCTCAGCCAACGCCTTCAAGTCAGTTATAGCAATACCGTCTATTTCATAACGAGGGATTTCACGCCCTTTTATCAAAGCTCTTAAGACGGCCACTAATTCCGGTAAATCCTCATCAGCGCACGGTAACACTTTAACCTGAGCACCCACCGGTGATACCGCGGCTTGACCTGAAGGCGCTTTACCCAAATAAACCACTTTACGTTGCGTACTATCCTCTAAAAACATGGGCGACTCATTCCAGATAAACTGTTCAAAGAAGCGAGGTGAGACTTTTTCTAAATCAGTACCGATAACCACTAATAAATCACAACGATTTTTAACCTCAGCAAGCGTTGTATTCATCCAGCCAGAATCCTGTAAGGCAAGAATATTACGGCGCGACGCATTAAATGCAATATTATCGACCACTGCGCCATTATGGTCTGCGAGCGAAACTAAAGCACGCATCCCGTTAACATCTGTTGCACAACCACCAATCAAGGTCTGATTAGAAGACACAAGAAGTTCTGCTGCTTTTTTTACGGCCGCCTCAAGCGTTACCTCTTTCCCTTTCACTCTCGGCGCAATGTCTCCAATGACTTGTTCAAATGCCGGCGTATTAATAGCACAACCATTGGCAAGCACATTAATAGATAAACCATCTACATTGATAACCAAATCATCTGTCCCTATACCGCAGAAAGGGCTAGGAACCTCAGTTTTTGTTGTCATAAATTGTCCTATGCGGTAATTCCGCAATAAATTTATCTAAAAAAAAGGCCGCAGTTATTAACACACTGCAGCCTTCTTCTAATTCTGTTTAACCGATTTCTTCCTAATCTCAAAAATTAATAACCAACCTTAAGAGATGGAAAAAAACAGAAAAACAGCAAAAATTAACGTTTAGAGTATTGAGGACGTTTTCTCGCTTTATGAAGACCCACTTTCTTACGCTCAACTCTTCGTGAATCACGGGTCACAAACCCTGCTGCACGTAAAGAGGGTCGTAACGTCTCGTCAAATTCCATCAATGCACGTGAAAGACCATGACGGATTGCACCGGCTTGCCCCGAAGGACCGCTGCCTTTAACAAACACATCAAGATCAAAATCTGATGTCATTTCAAGATGCTCTAAGGGTTGACGAACAACCATCTGATCTGTTTTACGTCCAAAATAATCATCAATATTTTTATTATTAATGGTAATTTGACCGGAACCTTTTTTTGCATAGACGCGCGCTACTGCACTTTTACGCCGTCCTGTTCCATAATACTGAACTTCTGCCATAGTTTTTTCCTACTAATTCTCTAGATTTCCAAAACCTTAGGCTGCTGCGCCTGATGATCATGGTTAGGGCCTGCATATACTTTCAACTTGCGAAACATCGCTCTGCCCAATGGGTTCTTAGGTAACATTCCCTTGACTGCCGTACTTATAATCCGATCAGGAAATGTTCTTCTTAATTTGTTGAGATTAACCGATTTAAGGTTACCGACATAGCCTGTATGGTGATAATAGACTTTATCTTTTTCCTTATTACCCGTAACATGAATTTTTTCCGCATTAATTACGATTATGTAATCTCCGGTATCAACATGTGGCGTATATACTGGTTTGTGTTTTCCGCGTAAACGTTTTGCAATTTCACTTGAGAGACGACCTAAAGTCTTTCCCTCAGCATCAACAACATACCAATCACGTTTCACCTCTGCTGGTTTTGCGCTAAATGTTTTCATCAGTGCTTCGTATTTGATTGAGACAATATAAAACCGGCAATTATAGTGAATAAAACAATTCTCATCAAGTTTTTTTATCTTTACAGTAGAACTTCTGACCTATAATTTAATCTTTAATGCATGTAACTTCCGATACAAATGGGTTCTTTCCATGCCAATTGCTACCGAAAGCTTGGCGACACTGCCTCCTGTACACTCAAAATGATACTGAATATAAGACTTTTCAAACTGTTCTCGCGCCTCTTTTAATGATAAATGAAAAAACTCAGGCATCGCAGAAACTTCAGAAACTCCCGACCCTAAGGCTTTCTTCACCTCATCAACCTCAATCTCTTCGCCAACACCTAATATAAGTAACCGTTGAACCAAATTCTTCAATTCCCGCACATTGCCCGGCCAAGTATAATTCCGCAAAAAATTCTGCGCTGCTATAGAAAATTTACGAAACGATAGCTTTTCCTCTTTTACAAAGTAATCAATATAAAAACTCAATAACAAGGGAATATTCTCACTGTGTTCCCGCAGTGGCGGAATATCAAAATTCACAACATTCAACAAATAAAACAGATCTTGACGAAATCGACCCGCATTCACTTCCACTTCTAATGACACACGTGTGGATGCAATAACCCTAACATCGACAGAAACTGGGGCGCTACCGCCCACCCGAAGAAAAGAACTTGAATCCATCGCACTCACTAAACGTAACTGCGTTTCCAAATCCATATCAGCCACTTCACCCAAAAACAGCACTCCACCATGAGAGCGCTCCAGCAACCCCGGATACACTTTACCTGAATCTTCTGTACCAAAAAACTCAGTTGCTGCATTCTCAGCCGCAATGCTGCCTACAGATACATCGATGAAAGGACCTGACCGTCGGGGACTATGGTTATGCAGGTACCGAGCAAATAGCTCCTTGCCCGCACCGCCTTCACCGGAGAAAAGCACCCGTGCATCATGCTGAGCCAACCGTTTTAATTGATCTTTCAATTGTTCAATCTGTGCCCCGTTCCCTATAGGATCAACCAACCTATTGAGTTGCAATTTCAACCCGGCATTCTCACTTTGCAATAAGCTAGCCTCCAACCCCCTCTCAACGACTAATAATAATTTCGCCAAAGACAGTGGCTTTTCTAAGAAATCATAAGCGCCTAAACGTGTGGCTTCTACTGCCGTTTCAATGGTCCCATGCCCTGACATCATTACAATGGGTATATTCAAAACCCCTTCAGAAACCCACTCTTTTAGGAGCGTAATTCCATCCGTATCAGGCATCCAAATATCCAACAAGATTAAATCAGGCTGCTCACTTTGCTTGATTTCTCTTGCTGCCTGTGCGTTTTCTGCCATAGCAACCTGATAACCTTCATCCTTAAGAATCTCATAAACCAATTGACGAATATCTGGCTCGTCATCTACAACCAATACTTTCGTATTATGCTTTGACATAGTTAATCTTGTTCCCAATTATTTAATTACACAAGAGGCAACTGAAACACAAAACCTGCCCCTTCGTGATACTCCGTATCCAACCAAATACTACCCCGATGCTCTTCAACTATTTTTTTCACAATAGCTAAGCCCAAACCGGTTCCCTTTTCTTTATGGGTAATATAAGGCTCAAAAATATGATCCATTTGTTCTGACTTAATACCCGGACCGTTATCATAAACACCGACCTCAACCACCTGCGTATTTTTTTTATCCAAGAACTGCACCGTAACCATTATGCGGCCATCATAAGCTAACGCTTCCAAGGCATTCTTTATCAAATTGTGCAATACCTGTCGAACTTGAATCGGATCAGCTTCAACATCCGGTACAGTCGCGCCCAACCGCACTCTAAATTCAACTTTCGGCTGTAAGGAGTATAACGCGACCACCTGCTGAATCAAATCGGGTAAAGAAATACTTTCTGTATTTTTTTTAGAGGGCTTCGCATACTCCGCAAATTCATCCACCATTTTCTTCATAACTTCAACTTGCTGAACAATGGTTTTAGTCGACCGCTCCAGCATGGTTGCCGATGATTCATCCAGCACCCCAGAAAGTTTTAATTGTAATCTCTCGGCTGATAACTGTATCGGTGTTAATGGGTTTTTTATTTCATGGGCCAACCGCCGCGCAACCTCACCCCAGGCCGCATTTTTTTGCGCCTGAACCAGATCGGAAACATCATCAAAAACAATAACCGCGCCAATCCGCCCATGACGTTGAGAAAACAACGGCGCACCCCGACAAAGAATTTCCTGCCTTCCTTTAGGTCCTAATAAACTAACATGTTGCTGCCAGGTAAAATTCGCATACTCCATTTTGACGTGAATCATCGTCACCAAATGCTGTAAATCCGACCGCCCCTGTGTGAATGCCAGTAATGGTTGACCCGAAAATTGGTTAATCGCGCAATGAAATATAGCATCTGCTGCCTGATTAGCGGTCCGAATATTAAACTCACCATCAAGACTAATAACTCCAGAAGTTAAACTGGATAAAATCGTTTGCAAATAAGCCCGTTGATCTTCAATTTCAATACTTGATAATCGTGCTTCATCTCTGGCTAAACCTACCCGTCGACTCATTTTATTAAAGGATTCAACCAAAAACCCCATATCATCATGCACAAGAACAGGCAACTGCTGCGAATAATCCCCAGACGCAACAGCCTGCGTTCCTTTCACTAATTGCTTAACGGGCGCAATAATATTTCGAATACTAATAAAAGCTATCCAAATAGCCGCCAACAAGCTTAACAATAGCACTAAGCCCAATGTCAAAGAAAAACTTATCTTCAATGAGTTTCTCAAATAAGTCATCTCTTGGTAACGTACGAACGCAAACTCAACAGAATCCGCCAGATCCGCTATACGCTGAGAAACCGGGAATAAAGCATGTAAAAATTGCGGCCTCTCGGCATGAATCCTGACAATGACTCGCACACTTAAACCGCCATCATTCACAGCATCCAGACCAATATAACTATCCCCACCGCCTAAAGTCAGCAAGGTGTTTTCTACATCCGGCAACTCCATTGTTGACGATACACTACTGAAAACCTCAATATGCCCCTGACTGGAAAGTAATGTTAACTCATCTGCCGCAATACTATCTCGCAGCACTTCAATATCAACCCGCTCACCCGCCACTATATGTTCAGCCAACTTTTCCATTTTCTTTAAATGATCACGCATTATCTGCTCTAAAGAAACCTGACTAATCTCCAAGGCATCATCCATGGCTCGATCAATTTCAACATTAAACCAACTATCAATACTCTGACCTAGAAACTGTACTGAATAATAAAAAACAATCCCTGCCGGCGCTAATGAAAGCAAAACAAACAACAACACCATTTTTATCGTTAACTGCGAACCGGCCTCACGCTTTCTAATTTGCCTAAACAATGAATAGACATTAACACCGACCAAAAACAAAAGGATGACAGAACCAATAGCATTAATGAGTACTAACGAGGAATATAACTGACTTAACTCTGATGACGCCTGAGTGGCTGAACTCATTAAATGAAGCGACAGCAATACCAAACTCAGCAATAAAAATGCTAAAACACTAACGGGCATTTTTATTTTTGAAAAGACCATAAATTCCACTGACTAGTAAGCATCCACTCCGCATCATAATAAGCAACCGGGCGCAATGGCAACGGCAGCCTTTCTTTATCTAACGCAAATAACACCCCGACAATATATTGTTTTTTATTGACAACAGATCTATCCGCCATAATAAAGATATTATTTAAAATACCCATTTCATTCAGCGCCACCTGTAAACTGGTAAATTTTTTCTCTGTACCGCTCTGCTCATTCGTAACCCGATAAACATCCATCAAGGCATGATAGCTAATTTGATACCGGCAAATAACCTCCGCTATTTTTTTATTCCATAAAATATCACGCTGCCTCCAGACTCGTACCGTCATCACCCATACCAAAGGAACTCCGCTTTTCAACGCTTTTTCGGCCTCCGCACTTAACCGCAAAGCAACGACTGCATCCAAAAAAAGACCCTGCTCATTAGCCCTGACACTTTTCTCCATAAATCGAATGTTTTTTTGCTCACCCCTAGCAGAGCATGACAGACACAACAAAACACCTAATAAAACAACCCACTTAACGCTTTTCAATGACGGCATAATAAAATCCATCCATGTCATCACTCCCTGTTAAGATCTGACGCCCACACGGCCGTTCTTGACCCCAAGCAGCGTCAATAGTAACGGATACAGCATCTTTCTGATACTCTAGAAACTGCATCACCTGTCTTTCATTTTCCTGCTGTAAAATAGAACAAGTTGCATAGACAAGTCGACCTCCCGGTTGCAACAATGCCCAACTGGCCTGCAAAATTTCCTGCTGTACCAATACGATAGCGTCTAAATCTTCAGGCTGCCTAAGCCATTTTATATCCGGGTGTCTCCGCACCACACCGGTTGCAGAACAAGGCGCATCCAATAAAATACGATCAAATAGCACACCGTCCCACCAGTCTTCTGGCCGAGATGCATCGCCAACCAACAACACTGCATCTAATGCCAAACGCACCAAATTTTCTTTAACCCGCGACAACCGATGAGCGTCGATATCTAACGCGACCACCGACCCAAGCGCAGGCTCCATCTCTAAGATATGGGTTGTCTTCCCCCCCGGTGCAGCGCAAATATCCAGCACCCGCTGCCCGGGTTGCAAAGCCAATAATGTGGCTGCCAATTGTGCTGCACTGTCTTGTACAGAAGCACACCCTTCTGAGAAACCCGGTAAATACTCTACAACGACGGGTTGATCCAAAATCAATGCTGAAGGACAATGCGGTGATAAGACAGCACTAATAGCCTGACCGGCTAAAACATCTAGGTATTCTACGCAAGTATAATATTTTGGATTAACACGAATAACCATCGGAGGTTGCCGATTATTTGCTTGCAAAACAGCAAGCGCTTGCTCAGGCCACTGCTCGACTATCAAATGAACCAACCATGCAGGATGCGCTTCTCGGATAGACAAATCATTCTCATTAACCTGTCTATCAAAGTCCTCTTGCCCTCTAAGATAAGTTCTAAGGATCCCATTAAGCAAAGGCCGCGCCCAACTCTTCTTCCGAACCGCTGAAACCGTTTCAGAAACAGCTGCATGAGGCTTAACCCGCATAGATCTAATCTGATATAGACCTATCAAAGCCAGAATCTTAATTTCCAAATCTTTAATGGGCTTACGTGTTAACAACCCCAGCAATGCGTCCAAATAAAAATACCAGCGCATTACGCCAAAACACAAGGCCTGAATAAATGCACGGTCTTTTTTTGATTCAACCGCTGGCAATAATTCATCCAGAACTGACGTTAAAGACACACTCTCTTTTAGAACCTTATACAGCGCCTTAGCAGCAATATATCTAGAATTCACAATTATTCACAAAAAACCTTCTGCTTTAAAATTACGTAAAGAATAAAAATTATACCTGTTCCTTCAGTAAGGCTACCCAAACATTACCCCAGTAACATCATGCGCATTTAAAAAAGCCTCACTCGGCATGCGTTTTCCACCTGGAAGTTGCACTTCCAATAATCGCAAAACACCCTGACCCGTCACCACCTCCAAAACGCGGCCTTTACCCACCTGAACAGAGCCGGGAATCCCCGTCGCTGGTGACTCACAAACTCTTGCACGCCAAACTCGTAGCACCTGTCCTTGATATAAAGTCTGAGCAACAGGCCAAGAATTTAAGCCCAACACTTGTCGGGCCAGCATCACCGCTGGTTTATTCCAGTCTATAAGCGCCTCATCTTTCTGTAACTTTTCCGCATAAGTCACCTCATTTTCATTCTGCTCAATACGGATAGCCATACCCCGTTCAAGCAAAGGTAAAACTTTATTAAGACCCTCAGCACCCAAAGCCGCCAGACGATCATGAAGCTCACTGGCACTCTCATCCGGGCCAATGGTATAAGGTTCCTTGTGCAACATAGCGCCGGCATCAAGCCTAAGAACCATCTCCATAATCGTTACGCCCGTTTCAACATCACCGGAAATAATTGCCCGTTGTATCGGTGCTGCCCCGCGCCAACGCGGCAATAACGAAGCATGAACATTAATACACCCTAACCTAGGCGCATCTAAAATAGATTGAGGCAACAATAAGCCATAAGCCACAACCACCATCAGATCAGCCTCCAAATCGGCTATTCCTGCCAGCGCCTCGGGTAACTTTAAAGATTCCGGTTGAAAAACAGGAACTTGAGCGGACAGGGCTAATGCCTTGACCGGACTCATCTTCATTTTACGCCCTCGACCGGAGGGTCGATCAGGCTGTGTATACACAGCACAAACCTCATGCCCTGAATTTAAAATCATTTGCAATGTCGGCACTGCAAATTCAGGTGTTCCTGCAAAAATTATTTTCATAGCCGTCCAACTCTCAATTTAACACGTCCCTTATTGATTACGAGAACGGTAGGTTTTATGTATTTTCTCCAGTTTTTTCTTAATCCGTTGACGTTTAAGCGGTGATAAATAATCAACAAACAATTTGCCATTCAAATGATCCATTTCATGCTGAATACAAATCGCTAACATTCCTTCCGCTGAAAACTCAAACACTTCACCGTCACGATTAAGCGCAGAAACGACCACTTTTTCTGCACGCTCAACCTTTTCAAAAAAACCCGGTACAGACAAGCACCCTTCTTCAGAAACGTCCGCGCCTTCCTGCTCCACTATTTCCGGGTTTACGAAACAAAGTGGCGCATCTTTATCTTCACTGACATCCATCACAATAATCTGCTCATGAAAATCAATTTGCGTAGCTGCAAGACCTATTCCATTGGCTTCATACATAGTTTCAAACATATCGCCAATCAAGGTGCTACGCACAGAATCAATTGCGGCTACTCGTTTAGCGACCTTTCGCAAACGCTCATCGGGAAATTCAAGAATCGTCAAAATACTCACAACTGTTTTCTTACCTTAATTTTTAAAAAATACCATTTTATCTGATTTGACCTAAACTTTGAACGCACAGTCCTAAAAACGCTACTCATTAGTGCTAATCATCATTCACTTCTACCACATAGACAAACCAGACCATGCTTAATTTCTATGAATTCCACTAAAAACATTAAATTCTGGTGCGCTCTTTTACGTACCCCTAAAGTAGGCTGCACTACATTCAACAAATTACTTTTAAAAACAACGCCTGAAGAATTATTTCATATCTCAAACAAAGACTTACGACACTGGGGGCTCCACCCATTAAGTATTCAGTCACTCCAGAACCCGGACTGGGACAATGTTAAAAAAGACTTAAACTGGTTAAGTCACGACAGCCATCACCTCATAAAAATAACTGACTCACAATACCCCCCGCTACTCAAAGAAATAACTAATCCACCGCCGCTACTCTTTATCAATGGTAACCCTGAATCACTACTTAAGCCCCAATTAGCTATTGTCGGCAGCCGAAACCCATCCCTAACCGGTTTAGAGACGGCTCATGAATTTTCAAACTCGCTTTCAAAACTGGGATTCACCATAACCAGCGGTCTGGCTCTCGGTATTGATGGCGCCAGTCATGAAGGGGCACTAAGTGCCCAAAAAGAAACCATCGCTATTATGGGGACAGGACTTGATCGCATCTATCCCGCACGACACCACTCTCTGGCTTTAAAAATAGCAAATCTAGGTGCATTGGTGTCCGAATTTCCCATCGGAACGCCTGCTAAAGCCCATCACTTTCCCCAAAGAAACCGTATCATTAGTGGTTTATGCTCCGGACTTTTAGTTATTGAAGCCACACACCGTAGTGGTTCACTCATAACAGCTAAAATGGCTCTTGACCAAAACCGGGAAGTTTTTGCCATTCCAGGCTCAATTAGAAACCCATTAGCACAAGGCTGTAACGCACTCATCCAAGAAGGTGCGAAACTAACAACCCACTGCCAAGACATACTGGAAGAATTCAATATTCAACCGAATTTCGCAGAAAACAGACTCTCTCAAAGTACACCACCGCCACTCACCATGACCCAAAAAACTATTTTAGAATCTGTACAATTTAGCCCGACTCTGATCGATGCTATTGTTAAACACACCCGCCATCCTACCGATTTAATACTGTCCACTTTATTGCAGCTTGAGATATTAGGACTCATTTCAGCACAGAATGGGTTCTACACACGCATAAAATAACTAGACCATACGAACAAAAACCATGTCATAATGGACTCATGAAAGAAAATATCTTTGAAGTTTTAATATATTTATTTGAGAACTATCTTGAAACAGTTGATGATGCTATAACCAATTCAAACAAAATAAGAGATGAATTGCTTAGCGCTGGCTTTGAACAAAAAGAAGTTGATAAGGCCTTTGATTGGTTAGAGACTCTCTGCGAAGAAAATACAGTTCACTGCCCAACCACCTCTTCTTTTCGTATCTTTAGCGCGCAAGAAATGACCCGCTTAGATACTGAATGCCGTAATTTTATTATTTTTCTAGAACAAGCCGGTATTCTTTCCTCAACCAACCGCGAGTTGGTCATAGATAGGCTAATCGCACTGGATAATGAAGATATTTCATTAAAAAAATTGCAATGGGTTGTCCTGATGGTGTTACTTAGCCAACCAGATGAAGAAGTTGCCTTCACCCAAATGGAAAATATAGTTTACGAAGACAGTTCCCCTTATTTACATTAAAAGTCGTTATATTTGAGCCTTGTTCACGAATTCTGGGGGTTCGTTCTTATAATTTCCTAAAAAGTCTCTGGACTTTACCCCTTTGAGTTCTTTATCATTCGCAAAATAAATAACGATCCATATAGATTATACCCATGAGCAATAATCTCGTTATAGTAGAATCACCGGCTAAAGCCAAAACAATAGAAAAATATTTAGGTAAGGGTTTCCATGTTCTGGCCTCCTATGGGCATGTTCGAGATCTAGTCCCCAAAGAAGGGGCTGTTGATACTCAAAATGACTTCACAATGAAATATGAAGTCATAGAAAGAAATCAACGACACGCTCAGGAAATATCAAAAGCCGCCCGCAAAGCTGATGCACTCTATCTTGCCACTGACCCAGATCGCGAAGGCGAGGCAATTGCTTGGCACCTGTACGAACTGCTACAAGAAAAAAAAATAATCAAAGACAAACCTGTCCACCGCATTATTTTTCATGAGATCACCAAAAAAGCAGTCACTGAGGCCGTTGCGACCCCTCAAAAGTTATCAACGAACATGGTTAACGCCCAACAAGCCCGACGCGCGCTAGATTATTTAGTGGGCTTTAACCTTTCGCCTTTATTGTGGAAAAAAATCCGTCGCGGCCTGTCTGCTGGACGCGTACAAAGCCCTGCACTACGAATGATTGTTGAGCGAGAACTTGATATTGAGAAATTTATAAGCCGAGAATATTGGACTGCTGATGCCGCTCTAACCAGTAACACACAGCCTTTCAAGGCAAAACTTACCCGCTTTAACGATAAGAAGATCACCCAGTTCAGCATTGAAAATGAAACTCAGGCACAAAGCATTCAAGGGACTCTCCTAAAAGAAGCCAATGGCCAATTATTAATTGACACCGTTGAAAAGAAACAACGCAAACGCAATCCTGCACCGCCCTTCATTACGTCCACCCTGCAACAAGAAGCCGCACGAAAGCTAGGTTTCACCACAAAAAGAACCATGATGATTGCTCAGCAACTGTATGAAGGTGTTGCTCTGCAAGGTGAGTCTATTGGTTTAATCAGCTATATGCGAACAGACTCTGTTAATTTAGCAGCAGAGGCTGTGACTGAGATTCGTGAATTAATTAGCAACAAGTATGGCCCGGATTACGTTCCTGAACAGCCGCGTCAATTTAAAACTAAATCTAAGAATGCGCAGGAGGCTCACGAAGCTATTAGACCGACTGAGTCGTCAAGAACACCCGATGCAATCAAAAGTCATTTAACACCCGACCAAGCTAAACTTTATTCGCTGATCTGGAAGCGTACCGTTGCATCACAAATGATCCATGCCACTATTGACAGTGTTTATGCTGATCTATCCTGTGGTCCACAACACACCTTTCGGGCAAACGGCTCAACCATTGCTAACCCTGGATTCATGTCAGTCTATTTGGAAGGGAAAGATGACACTAAAAAAAGCGAAGATCAGGAATCATTCCTGCCACCATTAACTAAAGGTGAATTTGTTAAATTAGACGAAATCGTTCTCGGGCAACATTTTACTGAACCGCCGCCCCGATACGGTGAAGCCAGCTTAGTTAAAGTTTTAGAAGAATACGGTATTGGCAGACCATCAACCTACTCCGCTATTATATCAACGCTACAAAACCGTGAATACGTCACTCTGGAAAAAAAGCGCTTTTATCCCACAGATGTCGGGCGTATCGTCAATAAATTTTTAACAGAGCACTTTACCCAATATGTTGATTACCAGTTTACCGCCAACCTAGAAGACAACCTTGATGCCGTTGCCCGAGGAGAAAAAGAATGGATTCCACTCATGCGAGAATTCTGGCAACCATTCACCACTCTTATTCAAGATAAAGAAAAAAGTGTTCAGCGTAAAGACGTAACCCAAGAAAGTTTAGATGAAAATTGCCCTGAATGTAACAGCCAGCTTTCCATTCGATTAGGTCGCAATGGTCGTTTTATTGGCTGCACCAACTATCCGGAATGTTCTTATACCCGTAATTTGAATGATGATGCTCAGTCGGCTGAACCTCAAATCATTGAAGGTCGCTCCTGTCCAAAATGTCAGAAGAACCTAATTATTAAAACCGGCCGCTATGGTAAATTTATCGGTTGCAGTGGTTACCCTGATTGCAAACACATTGAACCCTTAGAAAAACCATTAGATACTAACGTACCATGTCCTAAATGTGAAAAAGGTAACATTCTCAAACGTAAATCTAGAAATGGCAAGATTTTTTATTCCTGTGAAAAATACCCTAAATGTGACTATGCTATTTGGAACGCACCGGTTAAAGAAGACTGTCCCGAATGTAACTGGCCCATACTCGCCTTAAAAACAACTAAACGGCGCGGCACTGAAAAAGTATGCCCACAAAAAGAATGTAAATTCGCAACCCCTTATGAAGGTGATCCAGACGATGCAGAAGGCCCACAAAGTTAACGACTAATCTTCTTTTTCAATCACTTAATACCTTAATTCTCTGTATAATTAGCTCTTTTTTGCTACCGGGAGGTTTTGAATGACCGCGTTAATTGGAATTATCATGGGTTCAACATCGGACTGGGAAACCATGCAACATGCGGTGCATATACTTGAAAAATTTAATATTCCACATGAGGTAGAGGTCGTCTCAGCCCACAGAACCCCCGACAAACTGTTTCTTTATGCTGAAACAGCTGAAACGAAAGGCATTGAAGTCATCATTGCAGGTGCCGGTGGTGCCGCGCACTTACCGGGGATGACCGCCGCAAAAACGCAGCTTCCTGTTCTCGGCGTCCCCGTTCAATCAAAAGCATTAAACGGTATGGATTCTCTGTTATCCATTGCACAAATGCCCGCGGGCATTCCTGTTGGCACCTTAGCTATTGGTAAAGCCGGCGCTATTAATGCGGCTCTTCTGGCAACAGCAATCCTCGCTAATAAATACCCCAACTACAGTACCGCGCTAAAAGCCTACAGAGAAGAGCAAAGCAACAATGTGTTACAGTCATCTGATCCACGTCGGAGGCAGTCATGAAAATTGGCATTTTAGGCGGCGGACAATTAGCACGGATGCTCGCACTGGCAGGCTACCCGCTAGGACTGGACTTTGCCATCATCGACCCCAGTAACGATGCAGGTGCTATCGGCCTCGCTAACCATCTTCATGGCGCCTACGACGATGAATCCCTGTTACATGAATTAGCGCAACAAACCGATATTGTCACCTACGAATTTGAGAATGTACCCGCCAGTGTCGCTCAGTTATTAGCGCAGCATACCCAAATTGCACCTTGTGCTCGCGCTCTTGCAATCGCACAAGACCGGTTGATCGAAAAAAAATTCTTTCACGACCTTAATATTCCTACCACAAATTTTGCCGCAGTCAATTCACTTGACGACCTGGAACAAGCCATTAAAACCATTGGTTTTTCTGCCATCCTGAAAAGCTGTCGCATGGGTTATGACGGTAAAGGTCAGGTCCTATTACATGGTCCCGAGGATCTAGTCAATGCCTGGACTTCAATGCGTAACAGTCCTTCCATTGTTGAAGGGTTTGTCCCCCATACCCGGGAAATTTCGATTATTGCCGCTCGTCGCCCCAATGGCGAAACCGTCTTTTATCCGCTCTCAGAAAACAGCCACAGCCAAGGGATTTTGAGAGTGTCACGCTGTTGTATTGATGACCCAAAGCAACACGAAGCTGAGCAATATCTTGCCCGCATTCTAGAAGAACTCGATTATGTTGGCACCATCGCTCTAGAGCTTTTCGAAGTTCAAGGGCAACTGCTGGCGAATGAATTTGCACCCCGCGTCCACAACTCCGGACACTGGACCATAGAAGGTGCTGAAACCAGCCAATTTGAGAACCATTTACGTGCTATTTTAGATTGGCCCCTAGGTTCAACCCAAGCTAAAGGCTATTCTGGCATGGTCAATTTTATTGGCGGTCTTCCTCCAACAGAACAAGTTTTAGCCATTAAAAACACACACCAGCACCTCTATGCTAAACAACCTCGCCCTGGACGGAAAGTGGGACATGCAACCATTAGAACGGACGACCCTGAATTATTCGAATCATCGTTAAAAAAACTAACACAATTAGCCGAACAAAACATAGCCTGAATTACTGCACGGAAAATCCAACATAAACCCGACCCTTCTGATTTTCTTCAATTTTAACAATCAATCGCCATGACACATATTTCAGAATTTAAAACGCGACTGTTTACACAATATCTCGTGCAAGGTCAGATTATCGCCTATCCAACAGAAGCCGTTTATGGTCTCGGCTGTGATCCTCTCAATGGCGATGCAGTCAGACAATTACTGACTCTTAAACAACGTCCCGTAGAAAAAGGACTTATCCTGATCGCTTCTTCATTTGACCAACTCAACCCTTACCTTAACGTTAATGACGGCGATCATATTCAACACATGCTATCCACCTGGCCCGGCCCGACAACCTGGATCGTGCCCGCGCAGCACTGGGTTCCAACCTGGTTACGCGGCCAACATTCCAGTTTAGCTGTCAGGGTTACAAGCCACCCTATAGCCGCCGCATTATGCAAAGCATTTAATGGCCCTATCGTTTCAACCAGCGCCAATATCAGCGACAAACCTGCGGCTAAAACTGCATTAGCCATTAAAAAACAATTAGGTATTGAAATCCCTATTTGCCCTGGGGATCTCAGCGGATTACAAAATGCTACCTCCATATATGACCTAATGACCGGACAACAACTTCGTTAGACAACCGTGAAACCTCAATCCGCAACACTATCCTAATTCACTTCCAGTAACGATAAGCCAGTTTATATGCAGGACCATCTACAGTTAAAGCAGCACTTAATCCTGAAGGAACGTTCAGATCGGTAACGCGCCAATCAGTGATCTGGCCGCAATCATTTGGCACGCCCAAAACCTTAATAGGTTCCTGAAGCGACATCTCACAATTTTTAAGACCTAACGAAATACCTCGTCCTACCGCCTTTACAAAAGACTCTTTACGGGTCCAAATACGATAAAACATGGCTTTCTGATCTTTGGCCTCTAGTTGCTGCCAACTATATAATTCTGTCTCTGCAAAACATTTTTCCGCCAAGGCATTTAAATTAATACGCTCCCGACAAACTTCTATATCTACACCAATTTGTCGCTGACAACCTAAGGCAATCACTAAATGATCCCCGGTATGCGATAAATTAAACACAACGTCCTGACCGCCACTCCCATGTACCACATAAGGCTTACCGAAAGGACCCTGAAGCAATTCAATAGCCGCAGCACTGTTAACGGCCATATAATCAGCCAGTAACTGTCTTAAAATAGCCCTCGCAATAACAAACCGTTGCCGAACCTTAATCACCTTAAGACTTTCTGCCCGGCACCTCTCATCCGGTGATAATAATGCCCAACACATTGGATAATCACCCTTAGACAAGTCTGCAAACCATAATTGAATGATTGATCGTTCCACGCTATTTATCTTACCACCGCTAACCCTTCACCGCGAAAATCGCTCGCGGCTTCCATGGCCTGATTATTATCTTTTTGCCACAACACCGCTTGCATATCACCATAACGATTATTTTTTTCTTCTAAACGGTGGCCCCGTCGCGTCAATGCCTTAACTTCATCTCCGGTCAACGCCTCCGACTCAAACTGTACCTTATCGGGTATAAACTGATGATGAAAACGCGGCGCATCAACTATCGCTTGAATTTCAGCCCCCTTAGCAAATTCTAAAATAGCCAATAAGACCATTGAAATGATACGACTTCCTCCCGGAGTTCCTAAAGCAACGACACGGTGTTCATCCTCTAAGAAGGTCGGCGTCATACTGGATAGCATTCGTTTCCCCCCCACTATTGAATTTGCTGCTCCACCTATTAAACCATAACCATTTACAGACCCTATGCGGCTCACAAAATCATCCATTTCGTTGTTTAAAACAACCCCAGTTTCTGATGCTACAAACCCAGAACCAAATGGAAAATTTATACTTAACGTTGCTGCGACTCGATTACCGTCATGATCCATAATTGAAAAATGTGTGGTATCTTCCCCACCCGCTTGATCTGCTAGCGGTCCATTTAATAAAACACTGGGGAACGCCTTATCAGATTGCATCGATACTCTCAGACCAGCGGCATAATCAGCACTCAATAATTGTTTAACCGGAATCTGAACAAAATCCGGATCACCCAAATAAACCGCTCGGTCTCTGTAGGCCCGTCGCATCGCTTCAATAATTAAATGTTTTCGCATAACCGAAGTCATGGTCTCCAACGAATACCCGGCTAAAATATTGAGTACCTCTACCAAAACAATACCCCCTGAAGAAGGCGGGGCTGCGCTGGTTATTTTGATCCCTCGATATTCTCCGAATATGGGTTTACGCTCTACAACGTGGTATGCCGCTAAATCAGCTAATGTCCAAATACCCCCACCCTTTTGAACACTGTCTACAAGCAATGTAGCTATTTCGCCTTGATAAAATCCAGCCCAACCCAAAGTCGAAAGCAGTCGTAAAGTTCGCGCTAAATCCTTTTGCCGTAACAAAAAACCAGCCGCCGGTATTTGCCCCTGATCATAAAAAACAGTTTGTAATTCGCTATTGACGGTCATCTGATGCGTTCGATACTGCAACAAATGACGAAACCGCTGCCCTACATGAAAACCTTTTTCAGCCAGGCTAATAGCGGGCTTCAGCGCTACCGATAATGGCAACCGCCCGTAGTTTTCAGCCAAATGAACCAACCCTGCGGGTAAACCCGGCACACCGGCGGCTAATGGCCCCTGTGTAGATGCATTCTTGACCACCTGACCGCACTCGTTTTGAAACATACCTTGATGGGCTGCTAGCGGCGCCTTTTCTCGTGCATCGATCATGACATCGAACTTATCACGTGCCCTATGCAACAAAAAAAAACCACCCCCGCCCAACCCTGAGCCTTGCGGTTCAACCACAGACAAAACCGCAGCGACAGCCACTGCCGCATCAAAAGCATTCCCACCCGATGCTAAAATAGCCAGCCCTGCATTTGTAGCTAATGGATGGGCCGACGCGATCGCCCCCAGCTTTGTCTCGGCAGAACAAACTGAATTCATTAATCCATAAACGACAAAAACAGCTTTAAGCGTTAGCAATCCAGATGATATCAGTTGCTTAATGGTCGAAGTCCCCATCACGAATTAAATGCTATGATAAAGCCCACTATTCTATCACCTTGGGTATCAACACATATATGTCTAAAGCAAAACCTACTCTCGGATTAATTGGTATTGGATTAATGGGCCAACCCATGGCACTCAACTTTCTAGCGGCGGGTTACTCCTTAAACATTTGGAACCGAACAACTTCAAAATGTCAGCCACTGGTCGCCGCCGGCGCCCATCTCCAGACAACTATCGGTCAACTCACTCAGGCCTCCGATATTATTTTATTATGTTTATCCGATACCAATGCAGTTAAAGCCATCATACACCGCAACGATGGCATCATCCAGTACGGTAAGAGCACGCAACAACTGATTGATTTATCCAGTATAGACCCCGAAATAACCGTGCAATTGGCCAATGAACTTAAAGAAAAAACAGGCATGAGTTGGGTTGATGCCCCGGTTTCAGGCGGCATTAGCGGCGCACAAAAAGGAACTCTCGCTATTATGGCAGGCGGCACAGTCTCGGCCGTTGAAACAGCTCAGTCCGTTTTAAAACCTTTGTACTCGCAATTCACCCACATGGGTGCCACAGGTTCCGGACAAATAACCAAGATCTGCAACCAAATGATTGTCAGTTGTAATGTTCTTGTGATCGCTGAAATGATAGCACTCGCACAAAATGCCGGCGTGAATGCAAATAAAATTCCAACCGCGCTTACCGGCGGCTTTGCTGACTCAAAACCATTACAAATCGTGGGTCCTGAAATGGCTCAAAAAACCTTTGAACCTGTTAAATGGCGGGTTAAAACATTATTAAAAGACTTACGTCTGGCTAACAAACTCGCGAACCACTATAACAATGCCATACCCATGTCTAAACTGGCTGAAACATTACTGACACAGCATGGAAGTCAAGGCTATCTTGAACACGACCCCAGCACACTTATAAAGTTATACTGTGAGGATTAACGATGCCTCGTTTTACTGCTAATCTTAGTTTATTGTTCCCTGAACTGAAATTCACCGAACGCTTTAGTGCTGCTAAACGACATGGCTTTGACGCTATTGAAATACAATTCCCTTATCAGGAAACAGCAGATACCTTATTAAACCTGTTGTGTGAAAACGATCTTAAACTCGTCCTTTTTAACGTTGATGCCGACGACCTATTACAGGGCGGCGAAGGGCTGGCCTGCGTGCCGCATAAGCAACAGCAATTTCAAGAGGCGGTAGTGCAAGCAAGCAATTATGCCAAAATATTAAACCCTAAATTTATCAATGTTTTACCCGGTCGGGCAATCAACCCCAAGCACCACAACCGTTACCTCGAGCAATTTAACGAAAACCTTCTCTTCGCTTTAACTCAATTTTCAGACATTGGCGTGAAAACAGTCTTTGAAGCGATCAACACCCATGACTTTCCGGGGTTTATTATCTCCCAAACACAACAAATGTTAGCCCTACTGGTACAGGTCAATCACCCTGACCTCATGCTACAGTTTGATATTTATCATATGCATCGAATGGGTGAGAATATCTGCCGCTTTATTACCACTCAAACCCCTCTTATTGGTCATATCCAATTTGCTGATCACCCAGGGCGTCACCAACCGGGCACAGGAACAATCGATTTTTCAGAACTCTTTGATACTATTGATCGTTCAAGCTATTCAGGCTGGGTAGGCGCTGAATATCAACCTCAAGGACCCATGGCCACAAGCCTAAACTGGTTAAAACAATTCGCTCACCGCTCTTAAGTAATCTTCAAATACTTTTGATAAAGCGTTTCTTGACTTTCTTCATTTTCAGAATCTTTATCAATGCAATCAACCGGGCAAACTTCAATACACTGCGGCAAATCATGATGCCCTACACATTCAGTACATAATGCCGGATCTATGATATAGATTTCCTCACCCTGAGAAATAGCACCGTTAGGGCATTCCGGTTCACAAACATCACAATTAATACATTCATCATCAATAATTAAAGCCATTATTTTCCTTTCCTAAATTTTTTAACTAACGCATTTTGTACATGCTGCGGAACGAGTTTTGATACATCGCCGCCTAATGCTGAGCTTTCCTTAATCAAACTGGAAGACAAGAAACCATATTTTTCAGCCGGCGTTAAAAATATAGTCTCTAGCTCTGAGGCCAGATGCCGATTCATACCGGCTAATTGAAATTCATATTCAAAATCAGAGACCGCCCGAAGCCCTCGTAAGATAACACTCACTTGCTGTTCAAGTGCACAAGTGACTAACAATGAATCAAAACGAATAACATCAACACGCGGTAGGTGACATACGGTTTCTTCCATAAGCGCGACGCGTTCATCAATAGTAAACAATGGCTTTTTAGCCTGATTAAACGCGACCGCCACGACAACCCGTTCAAAAAGAGAGGAAGCTCGCACAATTAAATCCAAATGCCCGTTTGTTACCGGATCAAAAGTACCGGGATATATCGCAGAAACCATTAAACACACCCAAGAACAAAATAAAGCGATAATTTTATCTTATTAGGAATCAAAAACGTAGTAAAACCATTACTGCTGATACTGTAACAATTGATAACGCACATCACCGGCTTGCTTATCTTTCAATAATTGCCAGTTATCAGGCATATCCGTCAAAACCCAAGACCGTTCCGCTTCGATATAAATTTTAGCGTGATCCGCTAACCATGCCCCCGCCGCCAGTGCCTGACAAGTGACTTCAGCGAGACCCTGCGCAAAGGGCGGGTCTAAAAAAACTAAATCAAATGGCTCATTCTCTTTTTTCAAATACTGTTGAACATCCATCTCAATAACCTGCAATTTCTTTGCCGATAATTGCGCTTTATTCGCTCTCAAGCTCTGACAAGCACCGGCATCTTTCTCTACCTGAGTAACACTTTTTGCACCCCGTGATAAAGCTTCAATACCCAGCGCCCCACTCCCTGCAAACAAGTCCAAACAGCGACTGCCAACAACATCATACTGCAACCAATTAAATAAAGTTTCCCGAATACGGACCGGTGTGGGTCTTAATCCCGGAGTATCAGTAAACGTTAAGATGCGACTACGCCACTGACCACCAATCACTCTGAGCTTATTTGCCATTTTCTGACACCTTATTTCCGACTGTGACGGTTGTTAGCCCTTCAGGCACAATACGACGCTCAAAGGCTTCTTTAATTTTCGCCCTCGTGACCGCTAAAACTTTTTCAGGATATAAGGTCAAATAATTCAACGGCAAATGATGAAAAGCAATCATTGAAATATATTTCAACAATTTCTTATTGGTATCAAATCGCATGGCAAAACCACCCGTTATACTTTTCTTTGCTGCTGTCAATTCAGCATCGGAAGGCCCCCGTAGTACAAAATCCTCCAACGTTTTATGCATGACTGTCAGCGCTTCACTGAGTTGATCATTTCGAGTCTGCGCACCCATAATAAAAGGCCCTTTTCTAGTCATCGGCGAAAAATAACTATAGGCACTGTAAGCTAGCCCTCTTTTTTCACGTACTTCTTCAAATAAAATTGAAACCAGACTCGCCCCTCCCAAGATATGATTGCCGACTACAAGCGGAAAATAATCTGCATCATTTCGATCAATCCCAAGCAACCCAGACAACACATGAGTCTGCTTGGAAGGGTAGTTAATATGAATATTCTGCCCGGGTTGTGCAATCACCGGTGGCAACTCGGGTGCTTTATCACCACGATTGATCTTGGCTATTAATTGTTCCGCAATTTTCCGCGCATGATCTTGAGTCACATCACCCACAATCACAATGGTCGCATTCTCAGACACATACCATTTCTGATGGAATGCTTTAACATGATCAAGCTGTATTTTAGAAACCGTTGTTATTTCACCTAAGCTCGGATGCGCATAGGGATGCTGGCCATATAACGCCTTATAGAAGGATAATTTTGCTAACGCTCCGGGTGATTCTTCACGCTGCTTTAAAGCGGTTAACACTCTGTTTTTTTCACGATCAAAATCACCGCTGTTAAACGTGGGTTGTGTTAACAACAACCCCATTGTATCCAATGCTGGATTGAGTAATTCCAGAGTACTTAATGAACGTAAATCCAACCACACCATATCAACAGAAACACCGGTACTAAATACGGCACCCACACGTTCAAACTGCGCCGCTATCTCATCTGCATTAAAAGCACCCGCTCCAGTCTCCAACATCTGTGCTGTTAATGAAGCGAGCCCTAATTTTTCTTCTCCTGGATCACGCGCGCTACCGGCATCAAACATCACCCTGACATCGACTAAGGGCAAGCCTTCCGTCTTAACAAAAAAAACAGCTGTGTCTGTAGTCGTCCGCCATTGTTCAATAGTCACTTCGGCCCGCAATGGTGAGCATAAAATAACACCTAAGAAGAACGCTATAAATCGTTTAGTGACCATGATTAGCTCCTTTTAATTCATGAGTTCTTGCTTGTAAAACTAAGGCTTGCGGCTCTAAAACCGCAATATTCAAATGCCCATCAATCAAATATTTTTTGGCAACAGCCTGAATTTGTTCAGCTGTTATTTTATTAATCTGCTCAACATACTCACCCATTTTAGGCCATCCTAATCCCACCATTTCAAAAATCCCTAATAACATCCCTTGGTAAAACATCGAATCATGCTCATAAACTGACTGGGCTAAAACCTGTGCTTTTACACGAGACAACTCATCAGGCATCACTAATTCATTTTTTAATCGCATCACTTCTTCTTTAATTGCCGTTTCTATCGTAGCGGCTGAAACCCCCTCAACCGGCGTTGCTGACAAAGTCAATAAGCTAGATAACCGGGCTGACAAGTCATAGCCCGCACTTGCTGAAACGGCTATTTGCCGCCCCCGAACCAATTGTTTCGAAAATCGAGCACTATTCCCACCGTCCAAAATACCGGCTAATACTTCCAATGCATAAGCCTCTTGCTCATTATCGATAGTATTCAATACCGGAACTTTATAAGCCATAAAGATAAACGGTAATTTAGCCGGCAACTTAACTGTCATTCTACGAACACCCTTTTGAGGCATTTCAGTACGTGGCTTGGCGTCAACTAATACACTCGGTTCCAATACACCAAAATATTTCTTAGCTAACCGGAAAACATTATCAGGGTCAATATCGCCAACCACAACCAATGTGGCATTATTGGGTGCATACCAACGCTCATACCATGCTTGTAAATCAGTAACCTTATAATTCTCAATATCTGCAGGCCAGCCAATCACAGGGTTTTTATACGGGCTATTGGTATAGGCCATTGCCATCAGGTATTCATACATTTTTGCCTGTGGATTATCTTCAGTACGCTTACGCCGTTCCTCAAGAACCACCTGTAGTTCTTTAGTTAATTCTTCATCCAGCAAATGTAAATTCCGCATTCGATCAGCTTCCATTTCAAAACTAATCGCTAAACGTGATTTATCTAAAGTTTGAAAATACGCGGTATAATCCCGATTGGTAAAAGCATTCTCATTACCCCCATTTTCAGCAATGATTCTAGAAAATTCACCGGGTGCATATTTATCTGTCCCCTTAAACATCATATGCTCTAGCATATGAGAAATACCCGTTATACCGCCGTATTCATAACTGGAACCCACCTTATACCAAACTTGCGAAACCACGACAGGTGATCGATGATCCTCCTTGACTAAAATTTTTAAACCATTCGCTAACTTAAACTCATGAACTGTTAAAGATTGTCCGTAACTCGGTGTTGAAAAAGCCACTGTGACCAACAACAACCAAATAGCTGCCCCCCGAAGCCGTTGTTGGTGGTACAATCGAGCTATATTGCTTAACATTTTATTAAATTTTGGCACCTAAATAACTCCTAAAAATATAACATTCAATTAAACCTTCCAACGTAAAAAAAGACTAGTCACGCCCTCTATTTTATACGATACCTTTAAAATTGATACTCAACTTTAATTTATGTCATCTACACCTACACAACCGTCTTGGAAAAACTATTTAGCCCTTTGTAAGCCCAAGGTCGTAGCACTGATTATTTTTACAGCGGTTGTCGGTATGTTCTTAGCGAGCCCCGGCTTTCCACCGTTACAACCACTGCTGTTCGGTACCTTAGGCATTGGTTTAGCAGCAGCATCAGCGGCAGCGATCAACCACTTTCTTGATCAAAAAGCCGATGCCAAAATGGCCCGAACACAAAACCGCCCGCTTCCTCAAGGCGATATGAGCGCCCAAAATGTTATTAGCTTTGCCATTTCATTGGGTGTTATAGCCATGTTAATTCTGGTTCTATGGGTCAATTACTTAACCGCCACACTCACCTTTCTTTCCCTGATTGGTTATGCCATTGTCTATACGGTCTACCTCAAACACGCAACCCCGCAAAACATTGTCATTGGCGGCGCTGCAGGAGCTGCGCCGCCTGTCCTTGGCTGGTGTGCTGTAACCGATACTATTCACCCCTACGCTCTACTCTTATTTCTGATTATCTTTATTTGGACACCACCCCATTTTTGGGCTTTAGCCATTGCAAAAAGGGAAGAATACGCTAAAGCATCAATCCCTATGCTACCGGTCACGCACGGTGCTGAATACACCCGACTACAAGTATTGCTGTACACTATTTTGCTACTTATCGTTACCCTGCTACCCTATCTAACCGGCATGAGTGGCTTAATCTATTTAGCCACAGTCATCCCTTTAAACCTTGGCTTTCTTTATTTCGCGATTCAAATGATCATTACGAAAGAAGACCGTATCGCTATGAAGACCTTTGGCTTCTCAATTATTTATCTCACCGGTATTTTTTCAACCTTATTAATTGATCATTACTTTCCACTTTAAAAAATCTACGAGAACCCTATTAAAAATACGGTAAAATTAATCAATTTCCTAGCTAAAATAACCACAATTAGAACTTATGAAAATAACAGAAAATAGCGTAGTGTCAATACTTTACAAGCTCAGCAATGATGCCGGTACGATTCTTGATCAATCTACTGAGGATAACCCATTAATTTACCTACATGGCCACGGTAATATTGTCATCGGACTCGAAAATGCATTAACTGGAAAAACTATAGGCGATACTTTAGATGTTACCGTTACACCCGATGAAGGTTACGGCAATCGGGAAGATTATATGGTTGAAACCGTCAACCGCAGCATGTTTGAAGGCCTCGACGAAATCAGTATTGGCAAACAATTTCATGCCGAAGGAAATACCGGACCGGTTGTGGTAACCGTTACCAAAATTGAAGGTGATGAGATCACCATTGATGGCAATCATCCTTTAGCCGGTGAAAACTTAAATTTCGCTATAGAAGTTATCGCTATCAGAGAAGCCACAGAAGATGAATTAACACACGGCCATATTCATGGACCGGGCTGTCAACACTAAACAATTTCACTATCATTACGTTACATAGCACCCAGATCTTTATATACGTCAACACTCAGGAAAAAACTCAACGTTGCTATGACTTACACCCTCAATATTTAAGGATTACTTACCATGTCATCGTTTAATAACGTCACTATCATTAAAAAAGCCAACGTTTATTTTAACGGCCAGGTTTCTAGCCGAACCATCCAATTCAGTGACGGCTCAGAAAAAACACTCGGTTTCATGCTGCCGGGAGAATACCAATTCAATACGGCCAGCAAAGAACTGATGGAAATCCTGGCTGGCGAATTGTCACTCCTTCTCCCTGATACTGATAATTGGAAAACCATTAAAGCCGGCGAGTCATTTGAAGTTCCTGGTGATTCCCACTTCACTGTCAGAGTCATTGAAAACTGTGATTATTGCTGTTCTTTTTTAACTTAATTGCCAGAAAAGCAGGGTCAGCCCCCTACTTTTTCCGCTACGTTAGGGTGGCTACATCCTCATGCTTACCAACACCCACACGGTGAAACTGCCCCTTTAGCACAACCGTTGATCTGCCTTGTTCATTGAATAACCAAGTTTTACCCCTATCCTTAACACATTCTCAATACTCATTAATCTCAAAGGATAGGCCATGGTGTCAAAATTGGCGAAACGTTCAATTATTTCAATTTGTGTCATTATTATATTTATTCTTTTCTTAACCAATTTGAGACGTTATCTTTCTGCTAAGAAAGACCTAGAGCTTTTATCCCTCGATACCAACCAACCGCTAAACAGCCCTCTCATTTATTCTACGATTCAGGATATATCCAACCTTTTGACCTATAATATTATTTGCGCAACCACAGCGATTTTCCTAATGATCATTCTGATCAATATGACAAAACTTAGAAAAACTATTGCGTTACGTAACGATGAATTAACCCAGGAAATAAGCCAAAAAGAAATCGCATTAAGACAATTAAAACAAAAAACACATCTTGATTCGATCACGCCGTCACTTAACTGCGCCGGCTTACAAAAGTTCTTAACCCAGATTATTCATAACAAAGATCAAGGCGTACTTGTCGCCCTCGGCATTATCAATTACAAACAAATTCTTAATGTTTTTGGCTTTACAACCAGTGAAACAGTGCTCATTGAATTTACCAGCAGAATTTCCAAAGTCATACCCAACGCAACGGGCATAAGCCGTTTAGATTGCGGCACCTTTGCTGTATTTTTAAAAAATATTTCAATCGAACACGCCACCATACTCTTTAGCAACAATATCGCTAACTTTGAAATGATCATTGATACTGAATCCGGGCCCATTCAGACCCAATGTGCCATCGGCCTAATGGATACCTATGATCTTCCTAAAACCACTTACCTCATTGAAAAAACACAAAAATATAGTTCTGATTCCCCAAGTTACGGACACATACTCAACCAACAACAAGCCAAGAAGTTCTTACACCATCTTATTCATATTCTTAATCTAGCCCAAGAAAAACCTTCGACTAAAATAGCAACCTACAAAGATTATATAGGGAGCGAGCATTTAAAAGTCGGCACTCTTCGTACTGAAATGATTGAAGCACTTGCACGTGATGAATTCTCATTACGTTACCAACCCCAATTCAACCTTGACGGCACATCCATTGTCGGAATAGAAACATTAATACGCTGGTGTAAAGGCAGTGAACATCACATCACGACCCAGCAGGTTGTCGATGAACTTGAGCAGAGCGGCAACATCATCTCAGTAGGCGCCTGGGTTCTTTTACAAGCTTGCCAGTAAGCTAGAAAATGGCTAGAAAGTGACCCCCCATTACTTAAAAACATTTCTGTCAATGCCTCAGCGACTCAGATTATTGATGGTATTCTGGTTAGGCAAGTCACCGATGCGCTTAAAATTACTGGACTTCCCGCTCATTTCCTTGAAATTGAACTGACTGAATCGGTATTAATTAAAAATGAAATTAATGCACTTGAAACACTCACTACACTAAAAGAAATGGGGGTGAAGATTGCTTTAGACGATTTTGGTAAAGGTTATGCCTCTATCGATTACCTGAGAAAATTTCACTTTGATACCATAAAAATAGACCAATCGTTTATCGACCAAATTGACTCCAACACGGATCACATTGCCATTCTCTGCGCTATACTTGATTTCCTAAAATCATTACAGTATAAAAACATTGTACTTGAAGGCGTAGACTCTGATTTCAAACTAAAAAAATTAAGAGAATTAGATTATCCAATCCGAATACAAGGTTATGTTTTTAGTAAACCTTTGAAACCCTCTGAGTTCGAGCATCTTGCTTACCGTAACCTGTCACTCAACTAAAAAAACTTAAACGTCATTTAAATTTACTGTCCTCCAGCGCACTGTTGACAAAGAATCGCAATGGACTATTATTCCAAATGGTTCATCCATTAATAGGGATTCATTATGACTGAAGGACTGAAGGACTGAAGGACTGAAGTTCTTGTCTTCCTCATCTTTTATGCCACATGCACAATGTTTCTTGTGGCAAGAAGATTTAATAGCGCTGTACGTAATTAGCGACGGCCTAATTGTTCTTGCCTATCTCATTATACCCATCGCTATAGTGCGTTTTTTACGCGCCAGACATGATATCCAAGTTAATAAAGTGATTGTGCTCTTTGCGGCATTTATTCTATTGTGCGGCACTACTCATTTACTCAGCATTATTACCCTTTGGCACCCTATCTATTGGCTTGCAGGGTTAGTCAAAGCACTCACGGGTGTTATCTCTATCTTAACGGCTTACATCACCTGGCAGCTAGTACCTAAATTAATTATCAAACCCAACCTGTTAAAAAACCACTTTGCAATCCATCACGCTTATGCTAACTCAGTAAAACATTCGCCTAACGCGGTAATTTACACCAACTCCACCGGTAACATCATTTACCACAACTCAGCAGCTTTGCAACTAGATCAAGTAATAGCTCTGGGTCAAAAAGCCTTTTTCTTTAACGAAGAAGAAATAGGCACACTCTTATTTAAAAGAATTTGGCGCCGGCTAGACGCTCACAAGCCTTGGCAAGGTGACATATCTCATACAATAGAGGGAATAAAGTGCTATTGTCATTACACGTTAACACCGTTAACAGCAATTACCCCCGAGGGATTAAAAGAAAGACAATATTCCTCGGTCGCCGTTGATATCACACGACGCGTGGAGGCTGAAGACCTTAATCAGGTGTTAATAAGAACAGACCCATTAACTCAACTACCTAGTCAACCCTGAAAAAGTATCATTAACTTTGCTTGAGTTCTTGGTAGATCCAATATTACAGACCGCACTTTCGAGTTTAACCAGCAATAAATCAAGCACAAAAATGCGATCATCCA
>Ga0209992_10000183_pt1 | contig 87493 bp, 93 predicted proteins | sample 2SBtaG_2_FD_182564 | JGI IMG/M metagenome (GOLD analysis project Ga0209992, IMG submission 182564) | Deep subsurface microbial communities from Kolumbo volcano to uncover new lineages of life (NeLLi) - 2SBTROV12_ACTIVE470 metaG (SPAdes)... | ecosystem: Environmental > Aquatic > Marine >... | reverse complement strand
CACTTAATATCTCATTTTATGTTACAGCTGCAATTGCAATCGCATTAAACTTTGTATTTACATACATAATTTTAGGTACAACTCCAATTGCATATGCATTGTTTGGTGCCACTGTTATTGGTGTAATACTTGTTCCTGTAATTCAAAAGATTACAGATCACTATACGAATTACAAGTACAAACCAGTTGTAGAAATTGCAGAATCTGCAAAATGGGGATACGCATCATTAACATTAATGGGAATCATTAAGGGATTACAGTCAACTGGGCCATTTATGATTGCATTAGTAGCAGCAATCATCATATCATTTGCTATGTGTTCTTCAGCTGCACCAGAAGGTTCTGACCCATTACTTTATGGAATATTTGGAACTGCACTTACTGCAATGGCAATGTTAAGTCTTGCAGGAATTGTTCTTGCTATTGATGCATTTGGTCCAATTGCAGATAACGCAGGTGGAATTGTAGAAATGACTGGAATGGGTGAGGATAATCGTAAAATCACTGATGAAATTGATGCAGTTGGAAATACAACAAAGGCAGTTACAAAAGGATTTGCGATTGCAAGTGCTGCATTGGCTGCATTAGCAATGATTCAGGCATTTCAATTTGAGGCATCACATTATTTCACTGAAATGGTAATTGATTATGGATTATCAAACCCTTCAGTAATTGTAGGCCTACTTGTTGGCGGATTGATTCCATTCATTATCACTGGTCAATTAATCAGTGGTGTTGAAAGGGCTGCCAAGAAAATGGTGGATGAAGTGAGAAGGCAATTCAAAAGCGATCCTGAAATACTAACTGGAAAATCCAAACCTGATTATGCAAAATGTGTTGATGTTGCAACAATAGCATCAATAGGCGAACTTTGGAAGTCTGCATCAATTGCAGTAGCTGCACCAATTGTTGTTGGTATATTGTTAGGTCCATCTGCAGTTGCAGGTCTACTTATGGGAGCAGTAGTTACCGGAATATTTCTTGCATATCATTTGGCAAATACTGGTGGCGCATGGGATAATGCAAAGAAACTCATTGAGATGAAAGGTGAAAAAGGAACAGAAGAACACAAAGTCGCAGTTGTAGGTGATATTATAGGTGATCCTTACAAAGATACTGCAGGCCCTGCACTAAACACAGTAATCAAACTACTAAATACAATTGCAATTGTATTTGTACCTGTATTCTTTGCAATCATAGTGTTATAGAAAATCCCTATATTTTATAGGTGATAGTAATTATTTGTGATACCAAAATTTGTTGTAATTTTGATAGGCTGTATTTTTGGAAGTATAGCTGGAATTATTCCAAGTAATTTGATAATGTTTTATGGGTTTACATCTGAAACATTTGGCATGTCTATTCCATTCATTGTGGTAGGTATAGTTGGTATTGTAATATGCTTCTATTTTGCTCAAAAAATGGAAAATGTTAGATCCGAACTCTAATTATAGAAAAATAAAATAAAAAAAGATTATAGAATTAAGGACAGCCTTCCATTTTTTGGATGAAATAACCTTTTTCTTTAATCTCATTTTCTACTGGTTCTGGGGCGCCTTGTGTGTGACAGAATTGGCATTCCTCTCCTGTTACGACTGCACCTTCTTCACCAACAGTTGCTAGCCATTCTTTTGCAAATTCAATTGCTTTGCCATGATCTTGCACATCGGTGATAACATCGAAGTGCATTGTATGACCATCTTTGGCTTTAACATAAGTGTCGTAGACATGTATATCCATTGCCATATCCAAACATTAAATCAAGTAGTATTTAATTCAAGCATTTCAATTTTTTTTCTCAGAATAAGATAATTATTGGAAAAAGTGTCTTTCCATAATTTTAATTGGAATTTCTTCCATGTCTTCATCTAGTATGTATGCCTTGAAATCTATGTTTATTCCAGAAAAAATAATCCATGGAATATTACCATTCAACTTCATGAATTTTCTATCAGTATTTGATGGTGTTGCAGCTGAGTTTGGATGAGAATGAAAAATACCAACTAACTCCATATGTTTTTCTTCTGCAAGTTTGTATCCATACAGAAGATCTTCTGGTGAAATTGTAAAGGTCTCTTCCGAATTTGTATCTGCGTTACGTGTTAGAAATACTTCTTTCACATTCCATTGTTGCTCATTCTGTACACCAAGTAGCATTGCACATGATTCACTTGAAGCATATTTTGTAGCATGTTCCTGAAGTAAATCTTTCTGTGCCTGATTTAGAATTATTTCTTTCACTATTATTCTATTGGCTCGTCTATAACAAATGTTGCTACCATCCATGGATGTACGATACACATGTACTCATACATATCTAGATCAAGTGTGTTAGTATCTAACTTGAATGATTCTCCAGCCATTAACATACCAGAATCAAATGTTTCTCCAAAATCTATCGAACTTGTAACAGTGTGAGGCATTTCGTCATTGTTTAACCATTCTATGATATAACCCTGAGAGACAACTGATTCATCTGGTTCATAGTCAGGATTTCCTTGTTCTGCCGAACCCGCTAGAATGGAAATTGCAAACACTGGACCTTCAGGAATTACTTCAATTATTTCTTCAACTTCTTCAATTTCCTCTGTTACTAAATATGCATCAGGACCAGTGAAACCAAATCCAACGTATAATCCAACACCACTACCTATTGCTAAAATGAAAATTATTCCAATAGGTTTAACATATTGGGGAACTTTCATTGCGAAATATGCAATTACAATTGCTGGTATAACAATCATAATTAATAATCCAAAGTATACTGGTAGTGTAGAATTTTCAGTCATAGTAGTTGCAAATGTACCAAAGGCAAGGCAGATTGAAACTATCACTAAGACAACTGCTTTAGTTCTATTTGTTGTGGAAATTCCGCCTTCTAGAATTCCAGCTGCAAGTATAATCAATCCAATCATAGTAAGAAGTCCACTGAGGGCATGCATGCCATCGATGAATGTATGAGCTATCCCTGAATATGACGTTACTAGCCCTGCAAGCCCAATAGCAGTTAACCCTGCACCAGGCATAACTAAATCCCAATTACTCATTTTAGCTTTGATGGTTTTTCTGTGATATTTTATCTTTGTGAAATAACTATGATCGCTTTAGATTGGTATAAATTCAATGCTTAGCCGAGATAAATTATTGGGTCTTAATGAAATTCTAGAAATATCTAAACCGAGAATTGTAATTCTTTTAGTAATAACCGCTGTTACTTCTATGTTTGCGGCAAGTAAACTAGTAGGTCCGGAACTAGATAATTGGGATCTTTTACACATTATAATTGCTGGTGCATTAGCATCTGCTGGTTCAAGTGCATTAAACCACTATTATGATAGGGACATTGATCCACTAATGGAGAGGACAAGCAGTAGACCCATTCCTTCTGGAAGAATAAAACCAAATTCCGTTTTAATTTATGGACTTTCAGTAAGTGTTATTTCAGTAGTATACGGCGCTATAACTTTGAATTATATCTCTGCATTTTTTATTGCGCTTGGTATTTTCTTTTATGTTATAATTTACACTGCTTGGCTGAAGCGATTGAATGCTTCAAATATTGTTATTGGAGGTTTTGCAGGAAGTGCAGCTTCTATGGCAGGATGGTCAGCAGCAACAGGCTCGATGGATGTTCTTGGATTTCTAATTGGATTTTTGGTATTTGTTTGGACTCCATCACATTTTTGGTGCCTTGCCATGAAAATGAAAGACGAATACACTGAAGCAAAAGTTCCTATGTTGCCAGTATTAATTGGAATGCAAAAAACATCAACTTACATTTTAGTAAACACTTTGATTCTTTTACCATATTCTTTAATGCTTTATGCATTTGGAATGGGATTGGTTTATACTGCTATAGCTGCAGTAGCAGGGGGATTAATGTTGGTATATCATTACAAATTAACAAAATTACCTACCTCAGAATTTGCATGGAAGGCTTACAAAGTAACTGCACCATATCTTACAATAATATTTTTAGCAGTTGCATTAGATGCTGCATTTCATTTTAGATTCTAAGATTTTTATTGGTCTGATCCAGGAAAACTTGCTTCATAATCTTTTTCGTTTGTATTTTCAACTTGTTCTTTGTACTCGTCATCCTCTTCTTGTGTAGTAATAACTTCGATTCGTTTTGTGTCTTTTGTCATCCATGATACTGATATCAGTCCCATGATTTCCAAGTTTAGTAGAACCTTGTTATACTCATCTTCAGTAATTATAATAGATTCTTTTGCAAGTAATTTACTAAGTTCTTTATCTGTAATTCCTGGTTTTTCCTTGATCTTGTCTAGTATCTGATTTTTTATTGGAATAGTCATTTTAACCGTAGAATGTATTGTCCATCTCCTGTGGTACTATATTTGAAACACCATCTTTCATTTTTTCATACCATGTTTCAACTTCTTTACTAATAGATGGTTTAACTCGTTTCATACCTAATGCAAAATTCTTACTTGTGATTTTATTTAAGCTACCTTGCATTGCTTCTATTGCAGCTTCCCTACACAAGGCTGTAAGATCAGCACCTGAGTAATTTTGTGTAGCAACTGCAATTTCTTTTAAATTAACATCTGATGAAAGTGGCATATTTTCTGTTAGAACTTCAATAATACTTAGTCTACCTTTCTCGTCTGGTGGGGGAACAAAAATTCGTAAGTCTAATCGACCTGAACGTAGCATTGCGTTATCTATCATATCTGGCCTATTTGTAATACCAATTACAACTACTCTGGAACTAGAACCTTCTTCCATTTCTGTTAGTAGTTGACTGAGAATAGTTTCACCCACACCGCTTTCTTCACCAGATTTTAATCTAGCAAGCGAGTCTAATTCATCAAAAATTATTACACATGGAGATGATGTTTTTGCCTTTCTGAAAATTTCCCTTAAAGCTTTTTCAGATTCTCCAACCCATTTTGATAAGATCTCTGGACCTCTGACAAGGATCATGTTTCCTCCACTTTCTGTTGATACTGCTCGTGCTAACATTGTTTTTCCACATCCTGGAGGGCCATATAGTAATGCACCTTTAGGTGGCTTAATTCCCATCTTTAGAAATTTTTCAGGTTCATTAATTGCAGCAATTAGATTTTCTTCTAAGATTTTTTTTGCTTCATCCAATCCACCAACATTTTCCCAAAAGATTTTGGAACGTTCAACATAAAATTCTCTCATTGCAGTTGGTACTACCTCGTGCATTGCATCATAGAAATCAATTATCTTTATCTCCATTGATTGAAGAATTTTAGATGGAATTTTTTCAGTTTCTAAATCTATTTCTGGTAAGTACCTTCGTATTGATTTCATTGCAGCTTCTCTACATAATGATTTCATATCTGCACCAGTGTAGCCATGTAGCTCTGATGCTAAAATCTTTAATTCAACATCTTCTGCAATAGGCATTCCTCTAGTATGAATTTGTAAAACTTCTAAGCGTCCATCTGCATTTGGTACAGAAATCTCTATTTCTCTATCAAATCTTCCAGGTCTTCGTAACGCTGGATCAACACTATCTGGACGATTTGTTGCACCAAGAACTATAACATTACCTCTATCAGTTAATCCATCCATTAATGCAAGCAACTGTGCAACTACTCTTTTTTCAACATCACCATATGCTTCTTCTCTTTTAGGTGCAATTGCATCAATTTCATCAATGAAAATAATACTAGGGGAGTTTTCTTTTGCCTCTTTGAAAATATCTCTTAACCTAGCTTCTGTTTCGCCATAATATTTGTTCATAATCTCTGGACCATTAATTGAAAACATGTTTGCTTCTGATTCACTTGCTAATACTTTAGCCAGTAATGTCTTTCCACATCCTGGAGGACCATATAGTAAGATTCCACTGTGTGGTTCTATACCCAACCTAGAAAATAATTCAGGATGTCTTAAAGGTAATTCTACTATCTCTCGCATTATTTTAATCTCAGATCTTAATCCTCCTACTTGTTCATACGTTATTCCAGACTTTTTATCTCCTGATGATTCTGAGAGAATCGTCAGTTGTGTTTGTCTTTCAATCTTCACTGTACCTTTAGGAGATACTTTTTTGATTTTGAAGTCCATTGAATTTCCTAAAATCATCACTGAAATTTCATCGTCTTGACTAAGTGGCATTCCCTTTAATCGGTTTTTTACAAAATCTGTAAATTCTTTATCTACAGTAACAATATCATTTATTGGCATTAATGTAACAGTTTTAGCCTGTACAGTTTTGATTTTTTGAATTTCAACTACGTCATTAAGTGCAACTCCTAAATTCTTTCTTGTCTGTCCATCAATTCTAATTGTATCTGGATATTTTTCATCCTCATCAGATGGCCAAATAATTGCACATGTAGTATTCTTTGCAGAAATTTTTATTGCATCTCCTGGTGACGCTTGAAGATAATCCATTGCATCTGGTCCTATTCGTGCACGTTTTTTACCAACATCTCTATTTTTTGCTTCACCAACTCTCATTTGAAGTGGGTCTACATTTTGAACCAAGTGATTCCACCTATTTCATATCCACAGACATTCTACTCATATTTAGAACCTCAAATTCACTTACACCATCAACTGATTTTACTGAATTTTCTAAGGAATCCATTTGTCCTTCTGCATCATTAAGAGTGAATTGTGCTTTGATAAATTCTAGTCCAAACGCAAGGGGTTCTTTTGAATATTCTTTTAATTCAATATCATCACTAAGATTATTTTTGATTGAATTAACTAGTTCATCTAAATTAATCTCGGTTCCAGTTGGAAGGATTTTAACAATTAATAATAATCTAGCCATTTCTTAAGGTCCTGAAAAATTACATGATTCACAAGTATATGATGTGGCTGATTCCCTGCAACTTTCGCATCTCCATAGTAAAATAGAACCACACTCTGGACAATTGAATTTAAGACATTTATCATTAGGCATGATGTGTCTGTGGCAACAACTACAAACAGGTAATTCTAGATTTGAAGACATATCAATTTGACTTGTAATTCAGAATTTATACCTTCCTTGAGATTCTAGCCTTAATTTGGAATTAGTTTTTTGATTTCATTACCAACTAATGTCTGTGCTGCTGTAAGCGATCCTTTTAATCCAAGTAATTTAATAATTGACCCTGTGTGAAAATCAAAGTCGTCTTGTTTTGAAATATCATTTACTATTTCTGGTGTTATAATATCGAAAAGTTTGTTTACTGCTGAATTATCAATTCGTGAAAGAACTTTCCTAGCAAGAATCTGTTTTTCAAATTCTTTACCGAATTTCTTTCTCCACATAATTTCATAATTTGATAATTTTGATTTGTCGTTAGTTTTCAGATATTCTGAGATTGCATTTCCCGCAAAAATTCCTCCCATACCACAGGAGAATATCCCACCTGCAGTTGTTGGTTTAGCCTGTCCAGCAGCATCACCAACAGTAACTGTATTGTTAACAACAAATTTCTTGATTGGACCTTTAATCCAAATTGGTGCATAAATCTTTCTTATAACGGAATAGTTTCCTTTACTTCTCAAAAACTCATCAATTACACTAATAGAACTTATTAAATTACCTGCGACACCTACTTTTCCAACTCCTTTACCAGAAGGAATTATCCATGCAAAGAAGCCTGGAAATTTTTCTTGATCAAAATATACTTCAACTTGACCTTTTGTTATCCAATCTGCATATACTTCATATTGTGCAGTAGGGTATACACCGTCTTTGTTTTTATTAACTAATACAGATGCACCTCTACAGTCAACAAATACTTTACAATCAAAATCACCAATTGATGTTTCTATTCCACTATCTGTTCTATTTTTAAAACTGGCTTTGACAATTATTTCTGCTCCATTTTCTTGTGCTTGCATGGCAGCTTGTTTATCGAGTTCACGTCTGTTCACAACAATTATTTGCTGTGATGTTGAATCTATAGAAAAATGGTTTCCATTCGGTGAAAATACTTTTGCTGATTCTATTTTTGAATCAAACGATTTTACTGATGGTATAATACCTAAATCATTTAATGCTGATTTACTAACTAGTCCACCACAATGTTCAGGACTACCAACTTCAAACCCTTCTTCCAGAACTAATACTGAATTTCCTTTCTTTGCAATTTCCCTTGCAGTTAATAATCCCGATATACTGCCACCTGCTACTATTGCATCATACATGAGAGTCATGAAAGACTGAATTATTTAATTCAATTTATTATATTATTTGTTTTGTAAAGTTTATCATGACGACTTTCTTATACCATTTATGACTGAAATTAAACAAGTAATTGTAGTTAGAACTGATCTTGATATGGGTAAAGGAAAAATTGCCGCACAGGTTGGACATGCATGTGTACTTGGTGCAGAACATGTAAGAAAATCAAATTCCAGTTGGTTTATGAAATGGTGGAATGGGCAAGAAAAAGTTGTTGTTAAAGTTTCAAGTTTGAAGGAGTTAGAAAAAATTAGGGATGGGGCAATTGAATTAGCTCTTCCTTGGTCAGAAGTTACAGATGCTGGTCATACACAAATTGCACCTGGAACTACCACTTGCATATCTTTGGGTCCAGCACCAGAAGATTTGATTGATAAAATTACTGGTGAATTAAAACTATTGTAAGAATTTGGAAGAAAATATAACGACCCTATAATTTGGAATAGTCATTGGTGGAAAGTAAAGAGGAATCTGCAGAGGCAGCAGCAAGAATAGCAAAGGCACAGAAAGAAAAGGCAAAGAGAGCTACTAAGGCAGAAGCAAGAATAGCAAAGGCAGAAAAAGAGAAGGGAAAGAAACGAGGTAAAAGTATTAATAAAAAAGGAATATTTGTAGTCATTTTTTTTGGAGCCATACTTCTTACATCAACAGTATTGGTAGCAGTTTCTGGATTTGATTTTGCACCTTCTGACGAATCAGATAGAACAGTTTCAAAAACTGGTACCCCGATGGATAACTTCCCTGATGATCAGCGTGAAACATTCTGTGGAACTGGTGATGCAAAATCAAACACTTTTGTTACAGAATATAAAATACCAACTGTTTGTACACAGCCTCTTGCTATCACAGTTACGCCAAACGGTCAGATATGGTTTGTTGAATCAAATGTTGGAAGAATAGCAAATTTTGATCCTGTAACAGAGTCTTTCACTGAGTTTGATAACCCAAATTGGCCAGAGGGAAGTCGTTCAATGAATTGGGGAATAGATTATTCATCTGATGATTCATTATGGTATACTGATGGTACTTCTGATTCATTATGGAGATTTGGTATTAATGATGAATCATATACAGCGATAACATTCCCAACATCCGAATCTGGCTCACTACCTCAAAAATTAAAAATTGATGGTTCAAGTGCATTTGTTAATGATTTTACTGGTGGAAAGTTAACAGTGTTTGATATAACTCAGGATGCAGATGAAGTAAAATACATCAGTATCGTTAACCCAATACCACAAAGTTTTACTGGTGATTTTGATTTAGATTCTAACAATAATCTTTGGTATACAAATTGGGTACCTGATAATACTGGTATTTTAGCAAAGTTTGATTTTACTAGATATCAGCAAGAAACTAGCCTAATCGAAACCTCATCTGAAAATTATGTTGAGGCGTTTGAATTTCCTAATGATCTTAATACAGCTAACGGATTATCAATTGATTCTAATGATAACGTGTGGATTCTTGATACATCAAGTAGTTTTTTCTTCAAATTTGATCCTTTAACTGAGGAATTTACAAAATACATTACAAATGTACCACCACTAATTTCATATGGAAACGAAAGTGGAGTAATCACAAATCCAATCTCAAGACCATATTGGTCTACTTTTGATAACTATGGAAATCTTATATTTATTGAGCAGACATCAAATAGAATTGCATCATTCGATGTGAATAAAGAGTCATTAATTGAATACATGGTTCCATCAAAAAATCCTAATTGGGCTGACTGTGGCGATCTAAAAGATTGTGGTGTAGCACAGATATTTGGTATTTCTGTTTATGATAAACAAATCTGGTTTACTGAGTGGGTTGAAAATAATATTGGTGTTATAGATACAGACAAACCATTACCATTTTCTGTAGAAACTGATACAGAAATAATTTCAATCAAAAAAGGTGAATCGGCAGAATTTGTTCTTACTGTAAACTATGCAGATCTAAGTGACTCGATAAATAGTGATTTCCTTTCATCGCATACTGCATCTAGTACAATTAATTTCAATGATATTGAAATTTCCTCAACACGTGAAAATTCTCAAAGTAATACTGAACAGATTCTAGTAGAAATACGTGCAAGTAATACTTCATTATCTGGAAGCTATAAGGCATTAATTGGGATAGGAAATGATGAAATTGCAGTATCTAAGTTCATTGATGTTATAATAGAGTCGTGATTCCCAAAATTGACACCACCATTGGTATATCTATTTACAGTACAAAATTTCCTCGTGTGTCTGGAAAAATAAAGAGTAGTAGTGATGATTTTTTTGTTAGTGAGGTTCTTTCCAAAAAAATATTAGATACTATTTCAGAAAATGATGGTTTTTCAGTTTATATTCTTCAAAAAAATGGAATTGATACAACTCATGCATTAAGAGATGTGGAAAAAAGATTTGGATTAGTACTTAATGCATTAGGGCTAAAAGACTCAACTGCAGTAACCAATCAGTATGTTCAGACAAAAACTAAATCAAAATCACTAGAAAAAATTGAGGGAAAAAAGTATTCTTTGAACCGAATTGGGTTTTCTAAAAAACAAATTAGTAAACAAAGTATGCTAGGAAATAAATTTCGAATAAAAATTTCTAATCTAGTAGGTGATATTTCACAATTTACCGAATATAAAAAAATTTTAAATTTTTTTGGTTATCAGAGATTTGGTTCAAGACGTCCAATAACACATCTTGTTGGAAAGGCAATAGTACAAAAAAACTACCAGCAGGCAATAGATTTTCTATTAACTCATTCATCAAGATATGACACTGAAGAAAACAATCACTACAGGAGATTAATTTCTGAACGTAAATCAGATTCAGAGGTAATTAAACAACTACCTAAATCAATGGATATTGAGATAGCAATTCTCAAAAGTCTTGCAAAATCAGATGATGAAATTACTGCAATACGTTCAATTCCATTACAAATGCGACGATTTTATGTTCAGGCGTATCAATCTTATATTTTTAATAAAACTCTTAGTATGGCATTTGAATATGGTGAGGACTTGTTCCTTCCACAGGAGAATGATGTTTGTTACGATATGAATAACAAATTAGGTAAATTCCAGAATGAGCCTGGTCAAAAATTAACTATTCCATTAGTTGGACATTCATATTTCACCAAAACAAGATTTGATTATTATATAAAAAAAATTCTGGAGCAGGAAGAAGTTTCACCACCAGAGTTTTTGACAAAAGATTTTCAAGAAATATCATTAGAGGGTGGATTTAGAAACGCATCAATAAAATGTGATGAGTTTCATACATCAGATGATACTGTGGAATTTCAATTATCTCGTGGTTCGTATGCAACAATCGTTCTTCGTGAAATTCTAAAGCCTGATAATCCACTCTCATGTGGATTTTAACTTCCTTGATACTAGAAAATTATTTATTAAAATTAATACTAGTGAGGTTATGAAAAAAGCAACATTTGCAGCCGGGTGCTTCTGGCATGTTGAAGAAGTATTTAGCAAAACACCTGGTGTAAAATCAACTCAAGTTGGCTATACAGGTGGTAATTTGGAAAATCCTACATATGAACAGGTATGCACTGATAGGACTGGTCATGCTGAAGCAATTGAGGTCGAATATGAACCTGAAGAAATTTCATATAAAGAACTACTCAAAGTTTTCTTTGAGAATCATAACCCAACTACACCTAACAGACAGGGCCCAGACTTTGGAATACAATATCGCTCTGCTATCTTTTGTCATGATTCTGAGCAAGAAGAATTAGCCAAAGAAATCAAAGAAAAGCTTAATCCTATTGCAAAAGAAAGGTTTGGTAATGAGATTGTCACTGAGATAAAATCTGCTGTGCCATTTTATCGTGCAGAAGAGTATCATCAGAAATATTTTCAAAAGCACTAGAGAGACTTTTTCTTTTCTACTACATACCCAATTAGAATAATGATTACTCCACCCATTGCGATATAGATCCCACTATCAATCCAGGTAGAATTTTCATACATAAACGATTGTTCAGGACCAATAATCCCTTGCCCTTGAAAATTAAAGATTGTTCCAAAAATTATGATAATTATACCTATGACTATAATTGGAATTGAGTTCATATGCCTGATTCATTTTTCTTGTTTATCAATCAGTATTTATTCATAGTTTGACGAATAGCTTATCAGAATTTACAACTTAGACTAATCAATTTTGACTTGAGTCTTTAATCTAAACTATTAAAGTGATTTCTATGTATTCGTGGAATGATTCAGATGTAGAGAGTACCAGATTTTTTAAGTATTCAAACTTCATAACTTTTGCAGCAGGGGCTTGTTCTGCATTACTTATAGCAATTATTCTTAATTCATTTTTTGCTGATGTATTCATAGAGAATCCAATCATAATCAATATTCTGTATATCCCTGCTTTTGCAATTGGTTTTTTGTATGGGTTGAAAATAACAGAGAAAGCAATACATCCATCTGAAACTAGAAGTGGATTAAAACGAAAAATAATGAAGGTATTTCTTTTTTTCTTAGTAATAGGTGGATTATTTAGCTCTGTTAGCTTTGCACTTCATGGTGGTGCACTAGCACCTGAAACACCATTAGACATTGAAAATATCATTCCTTGGACACTTGAATTAATCTCATCAAATGGTGGAGCTACATTTCTTATTGTATCAAGTATTACAATAATGGCTGCAGCTACAAGACGTATAGTTGGTCTTGGCGGTGGTATGATTAGTAAACTAATTACATTTACAGGAACATTTGGGTTTTTTACTATGATAAGTCTTAGTCTTACACAATCTGATCCTAGTAATTCACAGGTATTCTTGTATGCATTTTACCATGCTGGGATATTAGGTGGTGCAATGTTCCAAATGAATAGGTTAACTGCTAATCTTAACAAATGGGAAGATTACATGAATGGTAATTAATTATTCAACCGTAACTATACCAGTCATCCATGGATGAACAATACAAAAGTATGGATTTTCTCCAGATGAATTAAATTCATGATTGAATGTTGCACCTGATGCAATTATACTTGAATCAAAATCACCATTTGGTCCTTCTTGTGGGGTTCCACTTGTAACAGTATGTGCTGCATTATCAGCATTTTCCCATGTCACAGAAGTTCCTGTTTCAATGTTTAACGAATATGGTATGTAACATTCGTTGGTTTCTTCACATCCAGGTGTTCCAGTTCCTATACCTATTTCCACTGTTTCATTAAGTGCTTGTACAACTTGCTCAACTTCTTGTTCCATATCTATAACATCTTCATCCATTGTACCATCAGGATTTAGTCTAGGAATTTCCTCTAGTGTATTACCTGCCTTGAAATATTTCTGGCATTCTTCACCCTCAAATTTATTTTCTTTACACTCTTCAAAATGCCTCGTATTCTCTCTTTGAATCTCGTCTGCAAAAAGAACGTTTTCACCGATCATCATGTAAAGTATTCCAATTGCTGCAAGTGAAGCTGCAACTAAAATCATTGAATATCCAACCTTTCTGTGATAATGAGGGTTTTCTAAATCTGACATTTAGTATCAGGCAAATTTGGTTAAATTTAATCCTTAAGAAAATACGTACTAGGCAATATCTCATTTGGAAAGAGTGAAAAACACCTTTTTCCTAATTAATGTGATTGACAATACAAATTTTGCACTACGAATTTCTAGGTCCAATTAAGATCTCTGAATGGGGCCCACCTATGGATGAGGTAATTTATGTTCTTTTTGGAAAAATCAAAGAAGGCTTCAATATGATCTATACAGATCAGTCAGAAAAGGTCACTGACAGTAATTTTTTTATTAAAAATGACAAATTCAAGTGTTGGCTGCAACATGCAGGCTCTGAGGATAGTCTGTATCTGGCAATATATCCAATGTGGGATTCTGAAAAAAATGATCGCGAAAGAATTGTTCAAAAAATCATTTCCAAGTATAAACCAGTGTGTAATGTCGAATAATTCTTTTCTAACTTTTTGAATTAATTTTATTTTGTGCATCAAACAATTGCATTGTTAGTAGATCAATTGCTTTTTTTAGATGTTCAAATTCATTGATAGAATGCATTTGACCCTCAGTTAGTGTACGGAGTACTTTTGTCAAACTTCTCTGGTATTCATCTGGTGCAGAAACCTCTAATGCATTAATTCTTGATAAAAGATCCTCAAGATCTTTTTTCATTTCTTCTGCAGGGGCATGTTTTTTCATATTCTATTATTGATTATTTCTAATATGAATGATTTAGAGTTGTTCATCATCAATCTCCTCAAAAGCATCTAGAAATTGATTACAAGGGCAATCTGGAATATTACATGAACTTCTTCTTAGTAATGATTCAGTAGAATCAGTAGTTTTATGAACCTCATCCGTATGATGGCATCTCCTACAAATCATAATTTCTCAGTTTTTATGAGTTATTTAAGGAATAAGTACTGCTCTTGCATCTATCTTAGATGTTTTCAGTTTTTCTAATACCTCATTTGCCTCTCCTAATGGAAAAGTTTCAGTTACAACATGTAGTTTTTTTTCTTGAGCAATTTTAATTACATCTTGCATATCTCTTCTGGAACCAATTAAAGTACCTCTAATTGTCTTTTCTTCAAATGCTAGAAAACTAGGGATTTTTCCAACTGTTGCTATTACTACTAATCCACCCTTCTTGATTGATTTTATTGCAGTATCTGTTACATCATCAGATGGCGCAAACACTATTGCAGCATCGAATAATGTATGATTATTAGTTAAGTTTTCTAAAAACTCTTCTTGATTTGTTTTATATACAATTGTATTATCTGCACCAAGTTCTTTTGCAACGTTAAGATGATTTTCTTTTCTTGATATTCCAGTGACTTCACATCCAGCAATTTTAGCAAATTGAATTGCCATATGTCCAACTCCACCAATACCAAAAATTGCAATTTTTTTATTTTTTTCAGGCTCTGCTGCTTTAACAGCCTTGTATGCTGTTATACCTGCACAAAATAATGGTGCAGCATATTCAGGTTTCATGGTATCTGGAACTTTTGTAACAAAATCTTCTGACGCAGTAATATACTCAGAGTACCCACCCTTGAGTGATTCTCCAGTAACTTCCATTTTTTCACAGAGATATTCCTTTCCATCTTCACAATATTGGCATTGCATGCAGGAACCTAGTAATGGTGTAAGACCAACTCTTTCACCTACTGAGAACTTGGTTACATCTTTACCAATTTCTTCAATCTTTCCTACAATTTCATGACCTGGAACTGTTGGTAGTGTGGGTGGAATACCAATATCTTTCCAATCACCTTCAATACCATGAAGTTGTGAATGACACACACCACATGCTTCAATTTTTATCAAAACTTCTGTCGGTGTGGATATCTCATGTTTAGGAATTTCAGTAAGCTTGAGTGGTTTTGATTCCACTGGTCCTAACTCTTTGAGAAGCATGGCCTTCATTGTTTCAGGCATGATTTTTACTCATTATATCCTCTCTTAAATTTTTGTAGCGATAAGAATTAAAATTAATCTAATATTATCTATATGATGGATTATAGATTAACTGCTGAAGATAAAGAGAGAATAAATCTTCTAAATGAGGTTCAAAAAAATAAATTCAGTAATTTAAGCCTCGAACAATTAATACGGCTTCAAGAACTTGTTGAAAAGAAAGATTATAGTCATGAAAAAAAGGCAAACAAATCGAAGACCAAATTACTTAATCAGATTAATATTGAGATTTACAAGCGCGATGATTCAGCTATCTGGAAATAGTCATACTGTAGATAATTAATTAAGATATGTATGAAGATCAATACAAATAGCTTATTTTATTTCAAAGTATCATGAGCGAAAATAAACTATGTAATGAATCTAGTCCATATCTATTACAACATGCCAAAAACCCTGTTCATTGGAATGCATGGAATGAAGAGGCACTTGACAGAGCAAAAAAAGAAAATAAGCCGATATTTCTATCTGTTGGTTACAGTTCTTGTCATTGGTGTCATGTGATGGCACATGAATCTTTTGAAAATGATGATGTTGCAAAAGTAATGAATGATAATTTTGTTAACATCAAAGTTGATAGAGAAGAACGGCCTGACATAGATGATATTTATCAAAAAGTATGCCAGATGTCAACTGGACAAGGTGGTTGGCCATTAAGTGTGTTTTTGACTCCTGATCAACGCCCATTTTATGTTGGAACATATTTTCCTATACTTGATTCATATGGTCGTCCTGGGTTTGGAAGTCTTTGTAGACAATTAGCTCAATCATGGAAAGAAAAACCATCAGACATTGAAAAAGCAGCTGATAATTTTATGACCAATTTGTATAGACTAGAGCAAGTAACAACTCCAAACAAAATAGAAAAATCTATTCTTGATGAGGCTGCAATGAATCTTTTACAAATCGCAGACACTACGTATGGTGGATTTGGGCAGGCACCAAAGTTTCCAAATGCATCTAATTTATCATTTCTGTTGAGATATTGGAAACTTTCTGGAATATCTAAATTCAAGGATTTTACCTTATTGACTCTTAAAAAAATGGCAAAAGGTGGAATGTTTGATCAGATCGGTGGAGGATTTCATCGTTATTCAACTGATGCAAGATGGCTTGTTCCACATTTTGAAAAAATGTTGTATGATAATGCATTATTACCAATTGTTTATTCAGAAGCATATCAAATCACAAAAGATAATTTCTTTTTAGATGTAGTTACAAAAACCCTTGATTATGTAATTCGTGAGATGGAAGTTGATCCAGGAGTTTTTTGTTCAGCACAAGACGCTGATACAGATGGTGAAGAAGGCCAAACTTTTGTATGGAAAAAAAGTGAGATAGAAGAGATTCTAGGCAGTGATTCAGAAATATTTTGTATCTATTTTGATGTTACAGATGGTGGAAATTTTGAAGGAAAAACAATTCTAGCAAATAACATAAGCATATCTCCACTTGCATTCAAATTTGGTAAAACAGAGGATGAAGTTAATAGAATAATTTCAGAAGGGCTATCTAAATTACTTCAGATCAGAAATAAGCGACCGCAACCAGGAAAAGATGACAAAGTACTCACTGCATGGAATGGGTTAATGATCTCAGCATTTGTTAAGGGTTATAGAATAACTGATAAGCCTGATTATCTTACTGCCGCTACTAATGTAGTTAGTTTTTATCATATACAATTTGAAAAACATGGATTTTTGCATAGAGTATTCAAAAATGGTGAAACAAAACTTAATGGATACTTGGATGATTATGCATATCTTGTAAACGCAGTACTTGATGTGTTTGAAGTTACAGGTAAACCAAAGTATCTATATTTTGCAGAAAAACTTAGTGATTATCTAATTGAACATTTTTGGGATGACAAGAATGATAGTTTTTTCTTCACTGCTGATAATCATGAAAAACTAATCATTAGACCAAAAAGCAATTATGATCTATCTATGCCATCTGGAAATTCAGTTGCTGCAAATGCACTATTGAGGCTATATCATTTAACAAATGAACAAAGATTTCAAATCATCACTCAAAAAATACTTGAGTCACAAGCAATGTTGGCAGCAGAGAATCCATTTGCATTTGGGTATCTTCTAAATGTATTGTATCTTAGTATTGTAAAACCAACAGAGATTACTATTCTTGATACTCAAAATGCAAAGGATTTGCATATAAGCCTAAACAAAAAATTTCTACCTGAATCAATAATTGTAGACATAAACGATAAGGAGGATCTGTTAGGATTATCAAAATTTCCTTTTTTTGCAGGAAAAGAATTCCCAAAACAGGAGCCATTTTACAGTATATTTGTATGTAAGAATTCTACTTGTTCATTACCATTAACAAATTTATCAGATATTGAAAAAATACTCTAGATAATTTTTAGATCAATTTGTAATTTTTGTCCTACTTGGGGTCTTCCCATCTTTTCAAACCTATTCTTTGGTAATGTAATTACAACTGAAGTCTGTGCATAGCTTTTTAATTTAATGGTTGGCTGTGATTGAAGAATTGCTTCTAGTAGAGGCATTACTTGTTGTTTAGTATCTGTATCCAATTTTTTTGAAACATTTTCCATGATTAATTGTTTTTGTGATAAAGGTTCAGTTTGAACATCTTCAACAAGGGTAATTTGAACAAAATTTCCGTTATCAACTATCTGTGTTATCTTATAGGCAATTATTTCTGACATAAATCATCAAAGTTTCTTGGAAATTTATCTCTATGCCTTTTTTTGTTTAAATGATTCTTTAATTTTATTAGAATTGGTTTTTACTAAATCATAGAATTCTTGCATATCTTCTAATTCTACCTTTAATCCTTGGTTTGAATATGTTTGCAGGAAACTTGAATATACTGTCCCAACAATAATCCCAAATGCTGTGTCAGTCTTTGAATTTGTAACTTCGTTAAACTCGTCTGCAATTTGCATATACGATTCTGCCTCACTGATATAATATTGTATTAAATCCTCTAAGAATTTTTTATTGTTATCAGAAATTGTCATATGTCTAACATATTTTGTTTGTATAATAGTTAATCTTGTTTTTGTCTAAGTAGTCTCTTAGTATTAGTCACGTTTGAAATAATATTAACAACTTTTTCTGGATTTCTTGAAAACAAAATGTAAGATGAAACTGATATAATTAATAACACTCCAGTTCCTAATGGAAATTCTGGAACTGCAACATATTCATCTGATTCTGCAGTAATACTATATTCAACTGCATGAATTGATTGTGATTTTTCATGAAATGGAATTATAAAGTTACTATTGTCACCTGCACGTAGAAAGTCAGGTTTTGTGTATGTTTCAGAAACTGTGACAACATTTCCATCTCTATCATAAAGTGTTGCTACAACTCTAATCATATTTGCTGTAAGTTCTCCTTTATTTTCTAAAATTCCTGTAATGACAGTATTATTGTGTATATCTTTTGTCAATTCAGTAGATGAAATTTCAATTACCTGATTTTTTGGTGCTGCTAGAGTATAATCCAGGTTAAGTTCATAATCATTGATACTATCACCTCTTACATTTTTTATTAAAATATCAAAAGCACCTTTTGTTTCTGGCATTACAACATTTGAAACAGTTTCTCCAACAATTTTTTTAATTTCATTTCCATCACCATCTATCAGTAGTGCAGAAATCTTAATTTGATTTAGTGGCGCCGATGTATTATTTTCAATTTCACCGACGATGTGTAGTAATCCATCATTGTCAATATACTTTTGATCGTTTTGTATTACTACTTCAGCATATGCTGCTTGACTAATTAATAATAAAGGAAGTAAACAAAGGAGTTTTTTCATAATCATCTTTATTATATGTGCTTAAAGATTTTATGGATTTGAATCCTTTGCATCATTATATAACGTTAGTCCACCTAGTTCATACTCAAATGATTGTTGCAACAACTCATTAGATCTAATTTTTTCACTTTCATCATCAAACTCAATCCAATTAATTAGATGTATGTCACTCTCTAACTGTGATTCTGTTGACAGTTTGAATAGCTTTACTGCGCCTGAAAATGCATCTGGAATTTGTAATGTATCATATTTTGAAATTATATCATTCATATTTTTTATGTGTATTTTTGATGCTTCTAGAAACGCTGTCTTTGTAAGCCCATTTTCTTCCCACATTCTGACATTGGAGTAAAAAATTGATTGTTCATTTTTTAATTCATCTTGAATTTCTTGTAATTCATTACCAAAATTGAATCCTCTCATTTGTCCTTGCTCAGCAGAATAAAAATAATAAATCACAATTCCTATTAGAATTACTGCAACCCCTATAGTAGCAGTTTTTCTAAATCCATTATTCTTTTTGGTTTGTCTTCCCAACTTAATCTATGTAGTTACCAGATTCATCAGTCTTTAATTCTATTGTAAACTCCGTACCACTGATAAATGACTCTCCTCTAACAGTTCTAATTCTAGCTATTACAAGTTCATGAGGCCAGATTTCTACTACAATCTCACCTACTGCTGGATTTTCTGGTGCATCAACAATCCTAATATCCTCTTTTTTTATTCCGTATTCCTGGATTTTTTTTATACTGTGTTGTACTAATGGTTCTGGATCGTTATGGCTTAATGCCCAGACAGTTCCTGAATATTCTACTTTTTCCGACATTAGTTTCACTCTTCAAAAAATTATCCTGATTTAACAACATTCAATGTCATAGTACTAACTATTCGTGAAAGTCGTCTTATCTTCATTGAAACTGTTTTTTCAAATTCTTCTTGGTCACTGCCATGAATTTCAGCAATAATGTCATATGCACCAAATGTTACGTATGCATTTTTTACTTGTTCTACCTGTTTTAGTTCATCTAGAATATACTCTTCAGCACCTAAATCACAATTTAATAACACAAATCCAACATGCATTTTCTTCTTAACTACCAAAAACACTACTATTCTTTAAATGTTGAAAAATTACTATTAATTACCACTTTTTACGACTTGTATTTTTACTATATGAAGAGCGAGCAAATCTTTTCTTTTTGTATTGATCTCTTGCAGGTCCATCTCTTACACTTCCATTTCTGTTATATCCATTAGTTCTTCGTCCACCTGAACCATAACTTCTTCTAAATTTTCCTCCATATCCAGAACGTATTTGTGGTGTCATTCTACGTCCAACCTGTCGTTTTAATGGGTCTGGAATATTAATCTCAATTCCTAACTTCTGATTCAAATCAGTCATATCGGATTTAATCTGTTTCTTGATAATATTCCAGTCACCTACAGAGGAATATGATACAAGTGTAATTGCATTACCTTTTGCACCTGCTCTTGCAGTTCGACCAATTCTATGAAAATACACCATATCCTGATTTGGGACATCATAATTAACTACTAATCCAACTTTTGGAACATCTATACCTCGTGCAGCAACATCTGTTGCAACTAAAATATCAGCACGATTTTTTCTGAATTTTAACATTGAATGTTCTCTTCTACTTTGAGACATATCACCTTCTATAGCAACCACGTTAAACCTAGCTTTTTGTAGATCTCTTGCTACGTTTCTGGTACGAATTTTTGTGGAACAAAAAACAATTGTTTGACCACGTCTGTTCTCTTTTATGAAAGTAGTAAGATACTTTTGTTTTTCTCTGTCTTTAATGACAAGGAATGATTGATTAATTCCCTCACCACTTAGATCATCAGTATCTATTAGTACTCTTTTTGGTTCGTTTAGGTATTTATCTGCTAATCTTAAAATCTCTGGCGGCATTGTTGCAGACCATAAAGAAGTTATTCTATTTTCAGGAACTCGTTCCAAAACAAATTCAATGTCATCTATAAATCCCATATCTAACATAACATCTGCCTCATCAAGTACAACATATTTCACATTGTCAACTTTTATGGTTCCTCGGTTTAGATGATCAATTAATCTTCCAGGTGTTGCAACAACAATTTCTGGCTTATTTCTTAATGCGTCAAGTTGAATACCCATTCCCTGTCCGCCGTAAACAGTTGCAACTTTAATTCCAGTAAATTTACCAACATTTTTCACCTCTGTGGTAATTTGTATTGCAAGTTCCCTTGTTGGTGCTATAATCAAACCTTGAATTCCTCCATTATTGGAAATATGTTCTAGTAATGGAATTCCAAATGATGCAGTTTTACCAGTTCCAGTATGTGCCTGACCAATAACATCATTTCCTTCTAAAAGTAGTGGGATTGACTGTGCCTGAATAGGAAATGGCGTAACAAATCCTAATTCCTGAATTCCTTTCAGTATGGTTTCTTTTATTTTTAATTCATCAAATGCATTCATTTCTCTATCTTTAAAGCAATGACAGAGAAAGCATTTGCTTAATCCACCATTATTTCTATTTTTTTTCTTTTTCTAGGTCTAATAAACCAATGCTTCAACTGAAACGACAGTTTTGTTGAATTTGTTAATGTATATTCTGGGATTATTTATAAAATGGAATTACCTTGATTTGTCATGGTAGAGAAAAAAATCAAAGAGGAATTAGATGAACATCAAGAACATGAATCATCTGGTATTTCATGTGATTCATGTCCGCTCGATTCTGCAATTCAAAAACTAGTCAGTTTGTTTAGGCGTAAAAACTAGGATTTTTAGAATAAATTTGAATAGGTTTTTTAATTAAAATTTGATCAACATTGTATGGCTGATAAGAAAAAGGCAATAGTAGCAATTGTAGGTATTGCAATTGTTGTTGCACTTGCAGCTTCATTCTCTTCATATATTGGTCAGGTTGAACAGAAAACACAAAGTATTGAAACTGAATCACAAATTTTATCTATGAATGTTCCACCGGTTTTAGGTTCAGAGTATGCATCAGTGACAATTATAGAAATGGGAGACTATCAATGCGAGATGTGTAAACGATGGTATGATGACACTAGACCAAAAATAATTGAAAACTTTATTGACACTGGAAAAGTAAATTTAGTTTTTATCGACTTGCCAATTTTAGGTCCTGACTCACATATAGCTGCTGAGGCAACATATTGTGCAAATGATCAAGATAAGTACTGGGATTATCATGCAACACTTTATGATTATCAAGGTCACATGAATTCTGGTTGGGCTAATTCTGATAGATTAAAGGCATTTGCATTTAATCTTGATATGAACATGGATGAATTTGAGGAATGTCTTGATTCTAGTAAATATGAAGAGCGTATAGAGTTTAATGCTAAAAAAGCAAAATCAGGTGGTGCAAATAGCACTCCTACTTTTATTATTGTGAATTCAGTTGGCGACCAGCAAAAAATTATTGGTGCTCATCCTTATTCAGTTTTTGAAACAGCACTGAATGCATTACTTTGATTTTTACTGTTAGAATTTTTTTCTCTTAGAAAAATTTAATTCTCTCATTAAAACACATACTATTTTACGTGCTTTCTGAAATTAAATTATTTTTGAATTGAACTACTTATATTGTATTATTGATGATAATGAGATCCTAGTTCGGATATAGAATTATTTCAGTCTGATTATTTACGGGTAGTCAAATATTTCTTATTCAAAAAGATACTTTTTGTAACCAAGCAGACTAACCATCTATTCTGTAATATTATTCATGTCTAAAATATATGTCCCAATTAGACCATCTAGAAGTACTAGTGAAGTTGAAGAGCTAGATGAAGCAGAAGAAGACTAAACAATTCTCTAATTTATTTTCCTATATGATTTTACTGGAACCATCAAATCAGCGAAGACCTTTGATTGTATTATTTTTCCTAAAATCTCTATACCAATAATTGTTCTAAGACTAGGTTTACTAAAAAATGAATTTGCATCAACTGCAAAAACGTTTTGTCTCTTTACAGCTTCAAGTGTTTTCCATTTTGAATTTTTTTCTAAATTTTTTTTATATTCTTTAATGGTTCGCTCTACATCAAATCCACATGGCATCAAAATTATAATATCGGGATTAGCATTTTTAATTTCATCAAATGTCATTTTTCTTGAGTGTTCTCCTTTTTTACTAATGAGATTTCTTGCACCAACAGATTCTATCATTTCTGGAATCCAATGACCTGCAGTAAAAAAAGGATCAATCCATTCTATTGCAAGAACAGTTGGACATTTATCATATTTTTTATCTTTAATGTAGTTAATTCGTTTAGTTAATGACTCAACTAATTTTCTGCCTTTTGCTTCAGCATCAATTTTTTTTGAAATATCTATAATTGTTAGTAATATACCTTGAATGTCATGTGGATTTATGGTTAACACATCAAGTCTTCTCCCTAGAATATTCACTGCATCATCAACCTGGTTAGTATATGCAGAGCAAACCTGACAAATTTCTTGTGAAATTATTAAATCTGGATTTGCATGTTTCAGATTTTCAGTATTTAATCTAAAAATATCTTTACCAACTGACATTAATTCAATAATTTTATCATCAATTTGTTTACTAGATAAAATTTTGGAATCAAAAACACTTTCAATTACACGTGGTTTTAATTTTGCTTCTTTTGGATATTCACATTCATGTGTAACTCCATAAAGTTTGTTACTATAACCAAGCTCAAAAATTAACTCTGTGGCACTTGGCAAAAAAGACACAATTCTTTCAACTTTCATAAGAAACGTATATTTTAATTTCTTAAACATCTTCTGCTAATTACCCGTCAATTTTTTTTAAATTAATTACTTAATATCACATATTGATTATTTTCATTATGTCTACTGGGAACGAAATAAGAAGAGGAATTGAGGCTAATTGGCATCAATATCTTAGTAAGTATGGAAATCTATTTTCATCAAAAGAAATTCAGGGTTCAAGCCCACCATCTATTTTTGTTGGTACTTATGGATATCCCAAAGTTGGCGTGGGTCCTATGGTACCCCCAATTCATGGTGAAACCAGTATTTTAGACATGCCTGAAAAATGGATTGGAAAGAGTTTAGAAGAAATTGTAAATTTCCGACTAAATTTGATCAGAGGTGTCAAAAATATGTCAGTTACACAAACTGAAGGACGTTTAATTGAAAACTTACAAGATATAACAATGTCTTCTAATCCGGCTGACACAGAAATTCAATTTGTTAAAACAACTTCTCCAATAACATCACTTGATGATCAAACTCCACCATTTGGACCTATTGGAGAAATAAAAAATGCCAAGTTTTCATCTACAAACGCAATTACTTCTATTGAGAAGGTGTTCTATGATCATGATCTAAAAGCTGAAAATGCTATAATGAAATTATATAATAGTGGAATTGATATTACAAAAATTCAAAAATGCTTAAGCATTGGAATGATGGGAAAAAACAGAAAGCTTGTTCCTACAAAATGGAGTATTACAGCAACAGATGATGTGATATCAAAATCATTAATGTCAAAAATTCTAGATTTTGATATTATTGATTCATTCTATGTTTTCTCATATGAACACCTTGGTAATTTATTCTCAATAATTTTATTTCCACATAGATGGTTATTTGAAATGCAGGAAGCATGGCATGATGGTAAGTCTATTGGATTTGGTAGTGACTATGAGGATGCAAAAGGAATATCACATCCACCACTAATTGCAGGTGCATTCTTTGCTGCCAAACTTGCAGTATCTGAATATCTAATAAAAAAACAGAAACAGGCAGGAATTCTAGTTTTAAGAGAAATTCAACCAGAATATGCTGTACCTGTAGGTGTTTGGCAAGTTAGGGAAGGAGTAAGGCAAGCTATGAGGCGAACACCACAAATTGTTGAAAACATAGAACAGTCCATAGAACTAGCTACAAAAAAAATGAGTGTCAGTAAGAATGAATGGCTGAGAGAAGGAAAAATGCTGAAACTAATTCAGCAAAAAGTAATCACTGATTTTTTTTAAATATGGTATTTATTGATCGGTTATGTAAAATCATCAATGCAAAATAAAAGCATTTTAGTTGGGATTATAGTAGTAATTCTTCCTACAATGTTTACAATTGTAGCATATTCTGAGTCCTTTAGTCTAAGTTGGAATCAAGGACGTGGTGGATTTCTATTTGCTATGGCTTTTGTTGTTGCAGAATTGGTGGGAATAAAATATGTAATTCCAAAGAACCGATTTTATCTTTGCGTTCCCTTGATAGTTTTAACTATTGCATATTTTGCATTTCTGCCATTTGGTCTTCATGATTACATCATGAGTTTAGTAGATGTCTTTGGAGTTTTGGAATATTCATGGGGATGGTTATTTGATTTTGCTGTAATGGCGTTATTTGTAACTGCTACACTTGCAATATTATTTGGTCGAAAATGGTTTAGGATAGCACCTGCAGGTCCAATCTTTCTGGCTGGAAATGCAATAATTCTTGCATTAGATTCTTTTTTCCCTTACGATACACTGGGTCCGTTACAATACATTGTACCATATTTAGTGCAAACAAATGTTTGGGTAATCACAGTTTTGGATCTTGGTGTGGCTACTGCACGAGATAACTTAATGTTCTTAAATGGAGATTTTGGTCCTTTTGCATTACAAGTCTTTTGGCCTTCTGCTGGAGTTCATAGTGTAATAATTTACTCACTAGTTATGATGGCATTTCTTATAAAAATGAATATTATCAGACGTCGTAAAATTATGTATTTCATAATTGGTATAGCTGGTACCATTTTTGTAAATATGATTAGGATATTTTCGTTATCTGTTTATGCACTAAAAGTGACAACAGATCCAGAAGCATGGGAAGAGTTTCATTCAGTTGCTGGTGAAATAATGTTCTTACCATGGCTTTTCATATTTTTGTTAATAGTGACTGCCATTGAAACAAAACGATTAAAGAAAATAGAATCTACTCAAGATTCTCAAAAATAACTTGTGATGTCACCTTGACCCTCCAAATCTGATAATTCTGAAATTCTTACACCTAACCTACGTACTAATAATTCCTGCTCATTTAATGATTCAATCAATAATTGCATGGAAATTTTTTCCAATTCATCTAAGTTATTTGTAGATTTTTTTAATGTTCTGGATTTTGTTTTTATTGTTAAATCCTCATTAACAAATTGAATACTAACAGTCCTAAACATTTTATTATTTTTTATAGAAATATCATGTATCTGTTTACATAGATTTAACAGATTGGTGGATAGAAACTCATAATTTTTTGAATTTTCCTTTAGTGTTGTTATTTTACTATATTGTAATGATGGCTGTTTTTCCTTCACTAATTCTAGATCTATCCCACGTGCTGCATTGTAAATGTAGGTTCCAGTTTTTCTACCAAACCTACTATTCAGTTCAAAAACATCCATGTTTAGTAAATCATTAATTTTTTTACAGTTTTTTTCTGCCAAGTTAGACTCTGTTTTTTTTCCTATTCCCGGTATGTTTCTAATATCTAATTGAGATAAGAATTCTGAGATGTAATCTGGTTTTATGACTGTTAAACCATCAGGTTTTTCAAAATCTGAACCTATCTTTGACAGTAATTTATTTGGAGAAACACCTATGGAGCAAGTCATTTTTAATTTTTTCCTAATTTCATTTTTTAATTGTTGAGCAACATGTCGTGCAGTTTCAAAATTATGATTAGTTTTTACTGTGACATCAAGATATGCTTCATCTCTACCAACATATTCAAAAATATCTGCAAAATTTTTGATTATTTCCATTCCAGATATTGAAATCTTAGAATAATATTCAAAATCGGCTGGTATGAAAACTGCATCTTTTCTATCTTTTAATCTAGCCTTTGCAAATTTTATTGGGATACCTGATTTTACTCCATATTCCCTTGCCTTATAGTTTGCAGTTGCAATAGCACCACTATCCTCACCTCTATCTGAAAAGATACACACTGCAACTGGTTTGGTTTTTAGTTTAGAATTTCTTATTTCTTCACATTGCGCATAAAAATAATCGAAATCAATATGAAAAATCACTCTATTTTCCATACTTGTAATATTTTTTGAATGCTTATTACAATTTGTTAATGAATACTCTAAATATCATTCATGTTTGTAAAAATTATGGTTAATCCACTAACTTCAGATAAAGATGGTGTAAAGTTCAAACCTGAACTTATGGAAAAAGAAAAACTGTATTATTGCTTCTTCAAAGATAAAGTAATACTAGCATACAAAGATAACCAAGATTTTCTTAATTGTTATGAGATTGAAGAGCCTGAATTAGTGCAGAAGATCACTTCTCAGAATCATGAAAATATTGATTCAATTCTCGAGGATTATATTGAAAAAACAAACCTAAAATCTAAATAAAACACATCTTTAAAACTTGTATAATTAAAATGAGTGACGAGTCTAATACTGATGCACGTGATATACTTTCTGAATTAGAAAATTCTGAACCAAATTCTAATAATGTGTCTAATGAGCAATCTGTTTCTGAGATTCCTGAACCGGTACAATCAGAGTCTGAACCGGAACAAGTACCTAATTTAGATACAAAAGATGAAAATGTATCAGAATCAAAAACTGATGAAAAAATCAGAAATGTGATATTTATTGGAAGTAAAACTATAATGACATATGTTAATTCAACATTGACCCAGCTTTCCAGCTCACCAGTTGTCACCATAAAAGCAAGAGGTAAGAGAATTACTCAGGCGGTAGATGTTTCCCAGTTTATAGTAAAACGGATGGATTCTGTAGGTTATGAAATTAGTGATGTCAGAATTTCATCTGAGTCATTAGTGTCACAAGATGGAAAAACACGAAATGTATCACTTCTTGAGATTGACATAACTAACACCAACTTCTAAATTTCTCTTAAAAACTCTATTCCAAAATAAATTAAGACTATTGCTAATGCAATAATTATAATTTTATAATTTCGATTTGATAGTAAATTACTAGTTTTTGATGCAAAAAATGCTACTACGTAAAGCCATACATAATCCATCCATATATGAACCAAGAATAAAACCACTATACCAAAAAATCCCCATAACTCAATTGATTCTGTAATTAATTTGAATCCTACTGTCAGCCACCAAATAATAAAGAATGGATTTAATGCACTAAGAAAAATACCAGCTAGTATTGGACCTCTTGTAGGTTTTAAATTCCTTTGATTTTTTTTTTGAAATATAGTTCTAATTTGTAAACCAGCAAAACCGAATAATCCAACTGCACCAATTATTGCAATTAAGACTCTAAATTCAGGAATAATATTTGATGTAATAATTCCTGCACCTAAAAAAACTATTAACGGAAATTCTACAATTGTATGACCTATAGCAATTTTTAACCCAGCTATTTTTCCTTCTCTAATTCCATAGATAATATTAGCAGAGAATAGTGGACCAGGTGACATTACACCTGATGCAGATATTGCTATAACCATAACTGCAAAGCCAAAAAATTCTTGCATTTAATTTCATTATAATTAATTAACGAAAAAAATCTATCTATAGATATTGTCACCAAGTTCTTTGGTGTTATCTGTTGCTTGTTGAATTTGCTGTTCAATAATCTTGGATTCTTTTTCTAACTTTGTCAGATTACATGAAACGCCAGGAACAAGTTTAGTTAAAACATTGCAAAGATTTGATGTTGCAGTGAAATCTGGAATATCCTTATCGGAGCTAATAAGTAACACAATAACATCTTGACCATTTAGCATTCCTTCATTTAATAAAACTCCAGATATACCTGGTATTGTTGCATTTTCTATAACTGTAATTCCAGCTTTAACTAATTTACCTCTAGCAGTTCCAGTTGATGCAACTGCAACTACTTCCTCATTGATTCCACCTTTTACTGTAATACTACTTATTATTGTGGAGCATTTTTTTTCCTTTGCCCAGTTTAACATTAGTTTGGCAGCAGTTTTGTGTAATGAAACATCAAGTGTTAGATATGATGAAAACACTGCAACTTTGAGTTCGTTATTAACAAAGATACGTGTTGGATAGTTTGGTAGTCCATTTTTAACTATACTTATTGGAGGAAATCGATCTGAATCAATTATTCCACCCAATTCAAATTCTGTTGTATTGATAAGAGATTCCGTAGCTACTGCACTAGTTAACCCTGTTGAAGGAAATCCATTGATTAAAATTCCATTTTCAACGTTTATTGGAATTATTTCTTTAATATCAATATCTGAACTCATAATCTACAATTGTAGTAGGTGGTTATAATTTTTTAAATCATGCTAAGAAAACTTTAAAGAACAACAAACATCAGTTTGAGCATGGTTGAAAAGATTAAGGTGGCATTAGTCGGCCTGGGAAATTGTTTTTCAGGTCTAATTCAGGGAATTGAGTATTATAAGAAGAATCCATCTCAACAAGTAATTGGAATTATTCATGATAAATTACGTGATTATTCTATACATGATATCGATTTTGTTGCAGGATTTGATGTTGGTGAAAATAAGATTGGAAAGTCTGTAAATGAAGCAATTTATGAATTACCTAACATGGTTAACTGGATTCCAAAAGACGAAATGCCAAAAACTAATGGTAAAGTGTATGAAAGTCCTGCTTTAGATGGAGTTGGAATTTGGGTTGAAAATAAAGTGAAGCCAATCCAAAGTGGAAAATCCCAATCAGATTTGGAAGATGAAATTAAAAAAGTTCTAAAGGATACTGGAGTTGAAATAATAGTTTCATACCTACCTGTAGGTTCGGAAAAAGCAACTCAATTTTGGGCAAATATCTGCCTTGACACAAATATCGCTTTTGTTAACTGTATGCCAGCATTCATCGCATCGGACAAAGACTGGGCACAGAAATTCAAAGAAAAGAATATTCCAATAATTGGTGATGATATAAAGGGACAAGTTGGTGCAACAATTGTACATAGAACGTTAGCAAGGCTTTGTGACGAAAGAGGAACGAAAATTGAGAAAACATACCAGATTAACGTAGGCGGTAATACCGACTTTTTGAATATGAAGGAGCAGGAAAGGTTGGTCAGCAAAAGAATTTCTAAAACTGAGAGTGTTCAGAGTCAGCTTACCGATAGGCTAGACGATGAGCAAATCTATGTTGGACCATCTGATTTTATCCCTTTTTTGGGAAATACAAAACTCATGTTTATGCGAATTGAAGGCAGGCAGTGGGCAAATATTCCATATAATATGGAAGTTAGGCTTGAAGTAGATGATAAAGCAAATTCTGCAGGAATAGTAATCGACGCAATCAGACTGGCAAAAATTGCTTTAGATAGAGGAATGGGTGGACCTATAATTCCTGCTAGTGCATATCTTATGAAACATCCAATAGAACAGATGACAGATCCAGTTGCTAAAACTGAACTTGAAAAATTTGTTCATGATGATTAAATTTTTAGTAACCTATAGCATTACAAAGTTTGTTAGTCAAGTCAACTAAACTTGTTAGCAGTAATTATGGTAGCCTAAACATGACAGTTTTTAATGGTTCATATTAAAAAAGTAGAAATTTTTGGATTCAAATCATTTGGATTTAAAAATACCATTGTTGATTTTGAACCAGGTCTAATCTCTATTTCTGGTCCAAATGGTTCAGGAAAAAGTAACATACTTGATGCCATAATTTTTGCATTGGGGGAAAATCGACCTTCAGTCATGAGAGCACCAAGTCTACGAAAGTTAATTCATGATATTGAAGGGAGTTCTAGAAGAGGACCAAAAATGGCACGTTCAAGCGTTCAATTTGATAATACTGATAGAAAAATTCCAATTGATTCAGATCTGGTCACTATAACAAGAGAGATGAGTGAGAAAGGTGACAATATTTACTATCTAGATAAAACTAAGGTTCAACGACAAAAAATTCTTGAATTGATGGAACTTGCAAATGCTGGACTAAACCAAATTAATGCAGTACAACAAGGAACTGTAACTAGAATTTCAGAATTTACAACTGAGGAAAAACGGAAGGTCATTGAAGATCTAATAGGTTTATCAAGATTTGACGAAAACAAGAGAGAGGCAGAAAAACAGCTATCTGATGCGGATCAGAAACTTGCAATAGCACTTGCAAAAATGGGTGAAGTGAAAAAACGAATAGATGACCTAGAGATCGAGCGGAATCATAAACTTCGTTATGAAATAATTGAAAGAGAACTCAACCGTTATAGGGCAATTTCTGCAGCTAGTAATCTAAAAGAACTTGTATCAGAAAAAATATCAAAAGAAAGAACACTAAATGCACTCAATTCTGAGAAGAAGCATGATGAGGATGAGCGATCTAATGTTAGGAAGGATAGTTCAGAACTTCAGAAACAGAAAAATGAGTTTTTGGAGGAAACAAATGCATACAATCAGTCAAAATCTAAAATTGATACAACATTAAGTGAAGTTAAGAGATCTTTTGATGCAGCAGATAGTGCAATAATTACCGGTAACAAAAGATTGGATGTAATAAATTCTAGAATTCCTGAGTTGACTCCATTACTTGAGACATTGGTACTAGAGCGAGATTCATTTGATTCAAAAATTACTAAACAAAGAGAATTAATTAATGAACTTCGTGAAAAGAAAAAAGGTGTCGTTAACAATACAGATCAAATAAATTCTAGACGTTCTGATATTTTATCAAAGCAATCACATATTACATCACAGAAACATAAAGTCGATACTAAAATTTCTAATCTTACAAATAAAATAACTCATACGAAACTACTTGTTGGTCAGATCGACTCTGAACTTAATGACAAGATTGAAAAGATATCAACAAATTCAACCAAGCAACAAAATATCTCTGTAAATCTTGAGTATCTACAAAAACAAAAAATTAAACTAGAACGTGCATTACATAATCATAAACAATCTATAGATGAAATTAAGCAACGTATAACAAATTATGAAACAAAAAAACAAAAATTAGAAACTGAAGTTGGTGAATTATCATCATTGATAGATGCATCATCTAAAGGTGCCAACAAATATGAGACAAAAATAAAATTTGTTAAAGGAATAATGCATGAAGATTATTCAATCTCAAAATTAAAACATGATTCCGAAAATCTTGGAATTGAAGGTTTAGTTTATGAAATACTTTCTTGGGAAAAAAAATATGAACGTTCAGTTTTAGCTGTTAGTTCTGATTGGATTAAGGCAGTAGTTGTAAAAGATTTTACTGGATTAATGTCGCTTGCTCAATCAGTTAGAGAGAAAAAACTACCCAAACTTAAAATCATTCCACTTGAGGCAATTCCAGATTTTAAATTAAATCTACCAAATGAACCTGGGGTTATGGGCATATTATCTGATTATGTAAAATGTGACAGCAGATTTAATCCACTCAAAACATTTCTATTTGGTAACGTTGTATTGGTCGATTCTCGTGATGTTGCAATTAAAATATCAAAATTAGGATACAAAACTATCACTTTAGAAGGGGAATTTTTTGAGGCTAAAGCGTCTGCTGTTGTGATAGACATTAATTCTAAAATTTCAAAACTAACCAAAATTATCAATATGAGTGATTCAGTAGAGGGACTTCAGAATATGATTGTGGCTTTGCGTAAAACTACACTTAAGAAAAAAAGCCTAACCAAAAAATATCAAGAATCAATCAAAATTCATGCAAGTAGGCTTTCTTTATCAGAACAGGGGTTAGTTGTCACACACAATAGTTTTTCAGATTTAAAACATAAAATTACATCTACAACAAAAATGTCAGATCAATTTTTATCTAGAAATAGACAATTAGAAAGAAAAAAAGAGAGATTATCTACTGAATTAATTAAACAACAATCACAATTAGAATCACTTGAATCCCAAATTAAATTGGTGCAAGAGAATTATGCTGAACCACAAATGGATAGTATAGCAAATGAACTCAAATCATTAAATGATCAGTTGTCATCATCCATGACAGAACAAAACTTAATTCATGGACAACTAAAGGAAGAAGAAATTAATTTAGTAACTTTACTTACTTCTCAAACAAAAACACGAAGTGATCATAGAATTCATCAGGATGAATACTCATCTATTAAAACTGAGAAATATAATCTTGAAGTTGCAAATAGAAAGAATGAAAAAGACAAGTCGGTGGCAGAGGAGAAATTAATTAAACTTAGAGAAGAGGAGCAAGTACTCATCTCAACTTCGGGAAATTCGGTTGATAAAATGAAAGAGTTTGATGATAAGTTAAATGGACTACATGAACGAGAACGTAATCTAACACGGGAAATAGGTACACACGAAAGAAAATCAGATGGTTTGAATCGTGATTTAGATGAGATATTACAAAAAGTCTCAAAAATTAAATCCATGTTGCAGACATTTGGGTTTGATGAAAATCTTGAGGTTTTTGATGTAACATCAATGTTAACATCCCTAGAACATGAACAAAATAGGCTAAAATCGTCCCTAAATGCAGGCGCACCATCACAATTTACTGAAATTGCATATGGTTATAGAACTTCTTCAACAAAGAAGAATTTACTAGAACAAGAAAGAAACAAAATTGTTGGCTTTATAGAATCTGTTGAAAAAGATAAACGTCAAACATTTTTGAATGCGTTTGATACAGTAGATAAGGAAGTTCGTGATGCATTCTCTAAAATGACTGGTGGCAATGCATGGCTAGAATTAGAAAATGAAGATGACATATTTGCATCAGGTCTTAATTATATTATTCAATTCCCCAATAAACCAAAACGTGAATCAACATCAATTAGTGGAGGAGAAAAATCATTAGCTGCAATAGTGTTTGTTTTGGCGTTACAAAGGTTAAACCCATCCCCATTTTATCTATTTGATGAGGTTGATGCCGCACTTGATGCACCTAATGCTGAAAAGCTTTCTAATATTATCAAAGAGCGTTCAGAAGGAAGTCAATTTCTTATGGTATCACTCAAAGATTCTGTTGTTGAAAAGGCTAAACTAATTTATGGAGTTTTTCCAAAAGCTGGAGTTTCAAATGTTGTAAAATATAAGGATAAACGAATGTTTAATCTGAAAGAGTCTAGTGTTACGATTTAACTGTTAGTTTTCCAACTAATGTTTTTCTCTTTGTATAGATTTTTTGGGTCAGGTTTTGATATCGCATCAATCAGTGCTTGTGTATAGGGATGTTTTGGATTACTTAAAACCTCAGAGATAAAACCTGATTCCACGATTTTACCTGAATATAAAATTATTATTTTATCTGCAAAGAATTTTGCAGTAGCAAGATCATGTGTTATGTAAATAATTGAAATATTATTTTTCTTTTGAATTTCATCTAATAATTCTAAAATTTCTCCACGAATAGAAACATCTAGCATTGATACTGGTTCATCTGCAATTATTACTTTAGGATTCGTGACTAACGCTCTAGCAATTACTACTCTTTGACGTTGTCCTCCAGAAAGCATGTGAGGAAATTTCTCTAAAATTTCTTTAGCTGGTTCAAGTTTTACTTGTTGAAGTGTTTTTAAAACAATTTGATATCTTTCTTCCTTACTTCCAATATTATGAATTTCCAGTGGTTCATTAATTATATCAGAGACTTTCATTCTAGGATTTACTGAATCATATGGATCCTGGTAGACCATCTGGCATTGAGCTCTAAAGTTTTTTAAATTTTGAACATTACTTGAAATTTCCTTACCTGAAAAGTAGATTTTACCTGAATCAGGTTCGATTGCTCTTAGAATTAGTTTTGCTATGGTTGATTTTCCTGAACCTGATTGGCCTGCAATTGCCAAGATCTCACCTTCATCAAGTGAAAAAGTAACATCGTTTACTGCCTTGACTGTGTCTATATTTGAGCTAAAAAATCCTTTTTTTGTAAAAGTTTTGCTAAGACCTTCGATTTTTAGTATTTCATTCAATATGTAATCAGTACATAAGAGGTATATGAAATGTTAAGGCACCATGGGTAAAATGAAGTAAGAAATTTATGCATGTAAAAATCCGTCTTTCAAATATGAACTCAAAAACACTTCAGAATCAAATCACATATCAAAAAACTATGATTAATGCAAATCTGAAGTACTTTAAGCCAAGCACTGCAAAAAAACAAAAAACATTCTTGGATGAAATCACATTATCATTGAATAACAAACCAAAATCCATAAGTCCAAAGTTTTTCTATGATGAGACAGGTTCTAAATTATTTGATGAAATCTGCTCATTACCAGAATATTATCTGTATGATTCTGAGATTGAGATACTCAGTAATATTAAAACAGATATCAAATCATACATTGATTCTGAAATACATCTTGTCGAATTAGGTAGTGGGTCTTCTATTAAGACAAGGATATTATTAGACACACTTTATAGTCTTCAAACAAGTGTTGAATATTTTCCAATAGACATCTCTGATATTTTGACTCATAGTACACAAGAATTATCCAGTATTTACAAAGATCTTAAAATTACTGGAATCATTGATACATATGAAAATGGATTAAATTTTATAGAACATTATGACGATAAACCAAATTTAGTTTCATTCTTAGGCTCAAGTTTTGGAAACTTTAATCCTAACGAAGGAATTGATTTTCTAAGAACAATATCTGCTATGATGAAAGAATCTGATCTTTTTTTGATAGGTTTTGATCTAAAAAAGGACGAATCAGTATTGCATAATGCATATAATGATTCCAAGGGGGTAACAGCAAAATTCAACCTTAATGTTCTTAAGAGAATTAATACAGAATTAAATGCAGATTTTGATTTATCTAAATTTGCACATCATGCAGTATATAATGAATTACAAGGTAGAATTGAAATGTATCTCAAGTCATTGTGTACACAAACTGTAAAAATCCCCGATGTAAATATGTCGATAAATGTGTTAAAAGATGAATTAATTCATACAGAGAATTCCTATAAATTTTCTATTTCCCAAATTGAATCTAAACTTGAGAAAGCTAGTATTGGAATTAATAAAATTTGGTATGATTCAAGAAACTATTTTGCCTTAGTTCTAGGGCAAAAAATCTAGATGTCTTTTGCGCATCTAAATCCAGAGACTAACCATCTTTCATCTAGTCGGAAGAAATTTCGGTACGTTCCACGAATGGATATTGCTGGTGTAGCAAAGGATCCACCACGTAAAACTTTCTGATTTGTGAACCATTTGTCATTGTATTCATCAAAGCTTGATTTGAAACCAGGATATCCAATAAATTCTGATGCTGTCCATTCCCAAACATCACCAATCATCTGGTGTAAACCGTATGAACTTACTCCTTTTGGATATGAACCAATCTTGGTGCAATTCCAGTTGTAAGATTCTAAAATATTTGCATGTCTTTCTGATGGTTGTTCATTACCCCATGGAAAAGTTGTCTTTTCTTTAGTTTCATTGTTCCATAGTGCAGCTTTTTCCCACTCTGCTTCAGTAGGTAATCTTTTTCCTGCCCATTTACAAAATGCTGATGCCTCGTAAAAGCTTACATGGCAAACAGGTTCATCAGGATTAATCTTTCTTTTACCCATAAAATCACTAGTAAACCACACTCCATCATTTTTTTCCCAATACATTGGGGCATTCCAACCATTTTCTTTTACTTTGTCCCATCCATCTGAAAGCCAAAATGAAAAATCTTCATATCCACCGTCGTTAATGAATTCCAAATAGTCACCATTAGTTACTGGGAAATTTTCAATTTCATATTCATTAAGATATACTTTATGTGCTGGTTGTTCAATATCATAGCAGTATTCATTTCCAGAGTAACCCATTTCATATAATCCACCATCTATTTTCACATTTTTTCTTTCAATATCAACTGGTTTTGGTGGATGATTTTTTCTTACAGGTCTGTATTGCTCTGCCAGTAAATGCTGTATGTCATAGATTAACAGTTCTTGATGTTGACATTCATGATGAATTGCCATTGTAAAAAGATATGATGCCTTATCTGATAATGATCCCTGCATGGTATGACGTACTTTTTGCGTAATTATTTCAAAATACTCTAACATCTCATCTGTTGTGGGTCTTGACATAATACCCCTTTTTGCTTTGTCGTGTGGTTTTCCAAATTGATTATAGTATGAATTAAGATATTCTGAAAATTCATCCGAATAAAATTCATAATTATCGGTTGTTTTACTAAGAACAATTTCATTTAACCAACTAACATGACCTAGATGCCATTTTGCTGGGCTCGTATAAAATGCAGTTTGAACTCCAAAATCGTCTTTTTCCAAAGTTTTTACCAATTCAAGTGTCCTAACACGTGTTTCATTGAATTTCTCTAAGAGAATATTATGTGATGATTGTTCTAACGTCATATTTTGATTGAAATTGTCTGAATATATGTGGTTTTTGGAATTATTCCTTCATAACACAACAACTTGCATTGTTAATGTTTCTCATTGCCCACCAAATTGAAAATGATAATGCAGCAATTGATATGAATTTTAGTTCTAATCCTTGCAGTGGGAATATTGCTAATCCACCAATGATTCCAAGCAATGCTGAAAGAGAAGTTGTACATGCTGGACAGCCTGGAGTAAATGCCGTTAATGCCCCACCCAAAATTGCCGAGGTTCCACTTTTTTTGATATTATTTGCTCTTTGTATCTTGATGTTGTATGCTACTAATGCAATATTGATTCCTGCAAGAATTGCTACTATTATAGTTAAACCAATTGATGCCGAAATGTATTGTGGTATTATGGAAATGTCCACATTAAAGTGATCTATTGCTGTAGTTAATGTTAGGAAATAATACAAAACTCCAATCAGTATACCAGAAATTATAGCAATTCCTCCAAATGTTTTCTCTTTTAGTATATCCTTTATGGAAAGTTTTAACATCATGATATTTTACAGATTAAAATGAATTAATTAGTTTTAGTATCCTCTGGCAAAGAGTGGTCTAATTTTACTTTGACCATCACAATAGATGCATTTTGAGCCGTTATCCTCACAACCATCTGGTATTACCCTTATGTCAGAACCTGTTTCTTCCTTTATCTTCTCCTCACATGATGAATTTTCACATATTGCAGCTTTGATGAGCATACCCTTCTCTAATTCAGACTTGAATTCATCATATGTCTCTACATTAATTGTTCTATCAGTAAGAATTTTTTGTGCATCTGAAAACATGTCGTTGTGTATATTATCTAAATCCGTGACAATTTTTTCTACCAATCCATTTATTGGATGTTCTTGTTTTTGTTGATTGTGCCTTCTAACTAAGACCACCTTATCATGCTCAAGATCTTTTGGACCAATTTCAATTCTTAATGGCACTCCTTTCATCTCCCAATCATTGAATTTGAAACCAGGTGTAACTTGATCTCTGTCATCTAAACGTACACGTAGTTTACAGGTTTCTAATTCTTGTTTAATCATACTTGATTTTTCTAAAACTGTATTTTTTTCTTCGTCAGAATGATATATTGGAATTATTACTACTTGAATTGGTGCCACTCTAGGTGGTAATACAAGACCCTTGTCATCACCATGTACCATTATCATTCCACCGATCAGTCTCCAAGATACACCCCACGAAGTCTGCCATACAAAATTCTCAACATTATTTTTATCGGCATACTTTACTTCAAATGGTTTTGAAAAATTTTGTCCAAGAAAATGAGTTGTTCCCATCTGCAGTGCTTTTCCATCAGGCATTAGTGATTCCATTGTGAGTGTATATACCGCACCAACAAATTTTTCCTTTTCAGATTTCTTTCCAGTAATTACTGGGATTGCTAATTCATCTTCAACAGTTTTTTTATATATTCCTAAAATGTCCATGACTTCCTTTTCGGCTTCATCTTTATCAGCATGTGCAGTATGTCCTTCTTGCCACAAAAACTCTGATGTTCTTAAAAATGGCTTTGTCGCTTTAATTTCTGCACGAAGTGCTGAATTCCAGAAATTAATTTTTAGTGGTAAATCTCTCCAACTTCTAATCCATTTTGCATACATTGTATATGCTAAAGTTTCAGATGTTGGACGTAATGCAAGTTTATCACCAATTTCTCCATCACCAGAATGTGTAACCCAAAACACTTCAGGATTAAATCCAGTAAAATGATCCTTTTCTTTTCCAAGTAATGATTCTGGAATAAGTACAGGTAGGAATCCATTACGATGTCCTGTTGCAATTAACTTAGAATCTAATGATGATTTTAACGACTCCCAGATTGAATATCCATCTGGTCTCAAAACTATCAGACCTTTGACTGGAGCATAGTCTGCAAGTTCAGCCTTTATCACTAATTGAGTATACCATTCACTGAAATCTTCCGATTTTTTTACAGTAATACCAATTTCTTTTCCCATTCAAAATTCAATTACTTGGCAGCTATTTAGTTTTCTTCCTAAACAATTAATGATTTCTTTACGTGAAAAAATTAGACATATATTCTAAATTTATTGTGTAAATGTATGACCACCACAAAACCACTTCTCGAAATAGTAGAAAAAATAGTGAATTTAGATAGTCATATGAGATTTGCTGCAATTATTGATCTAAATGGCAACATTGTTGAAGGTATAATGAATGAAGGTAAGACATCTTTAGAATCACAGAAACAGGAGGAGTATTTTTGCAGACAAGTAGCAGACAGAAGAAAAATGAGACAAGAATTTGATAGACCATTAGGAAAAGTCAGATATGTGCATGTGGAGCGTGAAAAAGTTACACAATTTGTGATTTATACAAAAAGAAAGACACTTTTTGTTACTATTGAACCCGAGTTATCAATATCCAGAAAAATGAAAATTATTACTAGTATTAAACGAATTACTGCGAATATCTAATATTATACTGGGTCACCCTTACACAATACATTTCCCATTACCCGACTTTGAAAATTTGGGCATACAAAGCATTGTATAAAATGAATTTCTTCTTTCAGTACAGGGCAATCCACAAATTCTTGCTTCATTCGTTTTAGCATCTTAGGACTAACACCTTTTAATTTCAGTTTACCTTTTTCATCCATCATACCTGACCCTTTTAAGATCTCTTTCACACTATCAGGTAATTTTTGCCGTCCTTCACGTGATTGTACCTTTACTTCATGTTTATGTTCTAACTCGTCAACCATAAAAAGAAGAAAATAAAGGCTGATTTATTACTAGCGGTCATGATCGCATTTTAATATTTCAACTTTTATATGATTGAGTTCTTTTCGAAATTTAGAAAACAATTGCTAGCAATTTTTGATGTTGAGGGTGTGCTTTATGACGGTGAGTATCTACCAATTCTTGCAGAGAAGCTAAATAAGGAAAAAGAAATTTGGGATATTACAAAAAAAGGAATTCAGGGTCTCATAAATTGGGAAGATGGTTTAAAAAAAAGAGTTGATGCACTAAAAGGATTAAGCATTGATGTATGCCAAGAAGTGGCTGACGAATTACCTATAATGCATGGTGCAAAAGAAGCTTGCAAGTCATTAAAAAATGCAGGGTGGAAAATAATGGCAGTTTCTGGTGGATTTACAATTATGACTGACAGGTTAAAACAAGAACTTGAATTAGATTATGTTTTTTCTAACGAATTAATTTTTAAAGATGGTGTACTTGATGATGTTAAAATTAATGTTGATTCTGACAAAGCAAAATCAGCTAAGATAAAAATTGAAGAATGGGAACAAAATAAAGAAGAAATTGTTGTTATTGTAGATGGTGCTAATGATATTAAATTATTTGATATATGTGGTTTAGGAATTGCATTTAGAGCACAAGATATAGTCAAGGAACTTGCAACTGAAACATTAGAAGAAAAGGATCTCTCAAAAATTATATCAATAATTAATAAACACTATAATCTTGAAAATCCATTACAGACTGTATAGTCTAGGTAAACCTTCAAGTATGGTTAAATGATGATTATCTTCAATTGAGCCTGCATATTTTTCCAGTTAATTTTAAACAAGATATAACTCCAGAAAGTGATTTAGTAGACATTTTAATTTCCTCAAATGACTGTGGAATTGAAGATGGTGATATCATAGTTGTATCACAGAAAATTGTTTCAAAGCAAGAAGGACGTGCTGTTAATTTAGATACTATAATTCCCTCAGAATTATCCATTGGTATTGCATCTGCATATGATAAAGATCCTAAATTAGTTGAAGCAATATTATCAGAAACAAAAAGAATTGTACGAATGGAGCATGGAGTGATTATTGTTCAAACAAAACATGACTTTGTTTGTGCCAATGCAGGAATTGATGAAAGTAATGTTGATGGTAATTATGTTACCTTGTTACCAAAAGACCCTGATAATTCTGCAAGATTAATACGAGATGGGATAAGAACAAAGAGTGGAAAAAAAGTTGCAGTAATAATATCTGATACTTTTGGTAGACCATTTAGATTAGGGCAAACTGATAATGCAATTGGAATTGCAGGAATTGAATCAATTTTAAGCTATGAAGGTAAACTTGATACATTTGGAAAAATACTTCGTGTTACTGCAATTGCAATAGTTGATGAATTATGTGCTGCAGCAGAATTAGTAATGGGAAAAACAAAAAAATCACCTATGGCAATTATTAAAAATTATCAATTTGATTCAAAAGATGATCAAATTTCTAACTTAATACGTCCTAGATCTGATGATTTATTCAAATAGATAATTAATAAAGTCAGAGAAATAACAATAAGTGACTGTATTGCTGAGAACTGAATCACATTGCCATAACATGTTTTCAAACGGCCATGTTGGAGAAATAGAATCACCTTTTGATTCAAATGTAACAATTTCTGCTCAATTAGATCAATCACTGTTATCTGATCTAGACGTATTGTTTGTAACTAATCATAATACACTTGACGGTTATAATCAAATTGTTGATTACAAAAATAATCATAGTAAGTTTTCTAAAATTGGGGTATATCCTGCAGAAGAAGTGACTACTGATAAAGAGGCTCATGTTTTGGTGTATGGTTTACATAAAGAAATTAAATCTGGACAAAGTCTAGATGAAATACTAGATGATGCAAAAGATCAGGATGCTGTCACTATTGCACCACATCCATTTAGCTTGATAGATGCTTTAAGAGAAGATTCAAAAAAATGTGATCTATTTGAGGTTTTTAATAGTGCAAATATTGATGTCTATTCTAACAAAAAGGCAGAAATCTTTGCGAAAGAAAATAATTTACATGTTGTAGCAGGAAGTGATTCACATGTTACTAGTACCATAGCAAGATGTACAAATCTAATAGATTCTGAGAATAATATTGATGATATTATTTTTGCATTAAAACATCAAAGAATCTCAATTGAAAAAACTGAATATGTCAAGCCAAAAGAAGTATTGGAGCATATTCAATTTAAAATCGAAAATTCAAAATATCATATAGATAAATACATTAACGAATTTTACCCAAAATCAAAATTTCTATTTAATTTTGTATACAAATTTTATCTTAGTACACGAACAAGTTATTTCTGGGAATTGATTTATCGAATGTCATTAATTGGGGTTAGACGCATATCACGAAAAATCAATTTTGAGGGTATGGATCCCTATTCTTTTAGGACACGAGATATACCAACTATTACTAGAATGGTGTTTTGAATTATAGGTAAAGCTAAAAAAAACTAGTTTTTTATATATAGATAAACTAAATTTTTCTTAGGTGATCAAGATTTCAGAATCTAGTAAAAAAATTGATGTACGAGGATTATTTTGTCCATCCCCTGCATTACAAACAACTGTTGAACTATCAAAAATGCAGGTTGGTGAAATTCTTACCGTTCTTGCCGATGATCCTGATTCTGAAAATGATATAACTGAACTATGTCACAAACGTGGGCATGAAATTTTAGAGTTAAAAAAAAATGGTAGTGATCTAGAATTTACCATAAAAAAAATAAAATAATTTTATTTTTGCTCAGCTAGATACTTATCAACATCAATTGCAGCCATGCACCCATAACCTGCAGCAGTTACTGCCTGTCTGTATCTATGATCATGTACATCACCTGCAGTAAATACTCCTTTAACACTTGTCTCTGTATTATTTTTTAGAATAATGTATCCATTCGTATCTAATTCTAGTTGGTTTTTGAATAGTTCTGTATTTGGTTCATGACCAATAGCCACAAAAACACCACCCATATCCAACGATATTTCTTCATTTGTTTTTACATCTGCTAATACAACCTGGTTAACTTTTTCATCACCGTTGATATCTTTAAGAGTACTATTCCAGTGAACCTGAATTTTTTCATTACTTAATGCACGTTCTTGCATTATCTTACTTGCTCTAAACTCATCACGTCTATGAATAATATGTACCTTTGAAGCAAATTTTGTGAGAAATATGGCTTCTTCCATACATGAATCACCGCCTCCTACAACTGCAATAGGCTGTTCTCTAAAAAATGCACCATCACATGTTGCACAATATGAAACACCTTTCCCAGCAAAAGTTTGTTCTCCCTCTATGCCAATTTTTCTTGGCGTTGCGCCTGTACAAACTATAATTGCATTTGCTTCAAATTCTTCTGAACCCGTCAAAACTTTGAATGGTCTATGTCTAAAATCTACATTTACTACTACATCATCAATTATTGTTGTACCCATACGTTCTGTCTGCTTTCTCATAATCTGCATTAGATCAGGCCCCATTATTCCATCTGAAAATCCAGGATAGTTCTCAACATCTGTTGTATTCATCAATTGTCCACCAGGAAGTAATCCTGAAATAATTAGTGTCTCGTGTCTTGCTCTTGAACTATAAATTCCAGCAGTATAACCTGCAGGTCCAGCTCCAATTATTATAACATCAAAAAATGTTTTTGTTTTTTCTGGTGTTTTTGGTGAACTACCTGTTGGTTCCTTCTCAGGATTTTTATCAATTAAAACAGTACCACTATCAGAATCAGACATCATGCTTTTTTGAAATCGGGTATGAATTTAAATCATTTCTGCATATCTAAGATCATTTGGTGTTTTTTACAAAGTTTTGAAACCTCGATCTGTGAATAAAGTAGATCTCTTTGCCAATGTGCATTATTTAGCCTACAGTCTAAATATTCACAGAAAGTTTCACCAGTAATATTGTAAAAAATTATTTGTAGAATATAACCCTCAATAATTTTAGCAAGTCGTTCATCATGATATTCTAGAAATTCCCCTTTATGCAGTTCTTTGACACTATTAATGCCCAGGCCCTGAGATTTGTTTGCCATTGCTTGAATATAGAACTCTTTTGATTTTGCTGGCGCCTCAATTATCCCTGTGGTTGATATGATTGCCGGATTAGAACATATCACTGCACGACCATGATATCTAGAGTCTGATTCATCAAATGTGCATGTAAGCCTATTTGTAAAAATTATGTGCAGTGTGTCATTTGTTGTGTCTCTAATTTGATTCCGCAAAAATTTTTGCATCTCAAATCCATCATACATTATTACCTCACTAATATTTTCGGCATCTTCAATCTTTGTAGTTTTTTCCATTATCAAAGAATTTTTGCATAATTGCTCTTCAAAATCAGTAGCATGTTTTTCTGGATCATACAAATTCTTTTTTTTGTAGATATCAAATATTCTTGTTTTTGTAAGTGATTTTACTTCTGATTTATTAAGATTAAGAAAAAAGTTGTCTTTTATAACTACGTCAACTGAAAAATTGTCTTTGATAAAACTAGCTAGATCTGATATTTTAATTTCAGGAATGGTGGGTTCATCATAAAGAGTAATTTTTTTTAGTTTCAATCAGATTTTTTAGTAATTGTGTTATCTAACTCTTTAATTTTTTGATCAGTAATTTCTGCTGCTTTTTTACCTGAATATAACATCGAGCCAAATGTTGGACCCATTCTTGCTAATCCATGTGTTTCTGTGACTGACATACCGGCAGCAACCAAACCTGGGTATACTTCACCTGTCTTCTCAACAACATGTTCTTCTCCACTTTCTACCCACATTGGATTCATACCTTTCCATTCAACCATATTTCTATCCACTAATCTTTTCACTGCAACTGAATCATGACCTGATGCATCAATTATCATTTTAGCTTCTAATGCAACTGGATCAACACATGTTATGTTACGTGGTAGTGCAGACACTGGCATCCAATTTACAACAATTCCTGCTATTCTACCATGTCGTAAAACTAAATCATCAAATTTTGTCAGATTCAAAAATTTAACACCTGCATCACATGCAGCTGCAATAAGTTTTGAAACAGCATGAGGTCCTGGTGTTAGGTACAAACCCTCACCAACTTTTTTGTATGGTATACCTAATTCATCCCAAATTTTTTGTGCAGGAGCTCTTACTGTAACTGGATTCATCATGTAACCACCTAGCCAATACCCACCGCCCAGGTAGTTATTCTGCTCGATAACCAGTACTTTGTAACCCATTAATGATAATTCACGTGAGGCAGTTAGACCTGCAGGTCCAGCACCAATTACTATGACATCACATTCAGCTCTGTCTTGCAGCACATCATAGAACTCTTTAGAAATAGCTCTTGTAATTTCAACTTCTTTTGCATCAGCAAAAATTTTGTCAGGTCTTTGCTCATTCACTGATTCTTGCATACAAAAAATCTAGTTTGAACTCATAAATAGATTTCTTCTTAATTGGAATTGGAGTATTAGGTGTTCTACAGTCGTAAAATGGCAAATTAATCCAGTTTATCTATTAATTTAGTTGAAACTAATTTTTGTTACTATTTTATATTGGAAATTAGGTGTTAGAAGTAAGATGGCGCAACAATTAAGACCATCAAAATCTGGTTCTAAAAAACCAAATATTGATTGGTCAAGAAGAGAGGAAGCAGATAATTTTGCCGATACCGTAAAATTATTCCGACAAGGAAAAATTGAACCTGACATGTTTCGTAGGTTTAGGCTACAACATGGTGCATATGGAACTAGAATGACTGATGATTATGCCATGGTTAGAATAAAAGTTCCTGCTGGGGAAGTTTATCCACATCAATTAGAAAAAATTGCTCAGTTAAGTGAAATGTATTCTATAGGTAGTGCACATTTCTCAACCCGAGAAAATATCCAACTTCATTGGGTTGTATTAGAAGATGTTTCTGAGATCATGCATTCTTTGGCAGATGTCGGTCTAACATCAAGAGAGGCATGTGGGAATACTGTTAGAAATGTCATGTGTAGTCCACTATCTGGTGTTTGTAAAGATGAATTGTTTGATACCACACCTTATGCATTAGCCATTGCTAAATTTCTTCTTAGAAATCCATTGAATCAAGCATTGCCACGTAAATTCAAATTCAATTTTACATGTTGTGAAAAACATGGAATGATTAGAATTGTAGATGTTGGTTTACTACCTCAAATTAGACAAATTGACGGAGAAGTTCAAAAGGGGTTTAAAATATTTCTTGGTGGTGGTTTAGGTAACAAATCATTTGTAGGGCATGAATTAGAAGAATTTACACCTGTAGATGATTTTCTCTATACATCTATTGCTGTATTAAGAATATTTGATAGATTAGGTGACCGTAAAAATTTAGCTCGAAATAGAATGAGGTATTTAGTAAACGATATGGGATGGGAAAAATTCAAGAACATTGTTCTTAAAGAACGTGCAATTGTTAAAGCTACTCAATCAGTGATTGTTAAATTAAGAGTTGATGAATCATCCAAAGAAATAACCAGACCTATTTCAATATCAAATGAATCTACTGAACATCCTGATGGATTTGAGAGATGGAAAAAAACAAACGTGTTTAAACAAAAACAGGTAAATTATAATTCTGTATTTATTGGATTAGAGTCAGGTGACATCACTGCTAATCAGCTTCGTACAATTGCTCAGATAACTAGAGATTTTTCTGGTGAGGGATTAGCAAGGAATGGTTTTTCACAAAATATTGTTATACGCTATGTTCATGATGATGACCTGATTAACTTGTATTCAACATTAATTGAAACAGGATTGGCCAAAACAGGTTCATTAACAATGGCATCTGCAGTTGGTTGTTCTGGAACTACTTCATGTAATCTTGCATTAACTAATTCTCATAGACTTGCAAAAGAAATTCAAAGAAAATTTTTAGAATTGAAACTTGATGAAGATGATGATCTACGTGATTCATCCATAAAGATTAGTGGATGTCCAAATTCATGTGGTCAACATGAGATAGCAACTATAGGACTTTATGGTGGTGGTGCTAGGTTTGGAAAAGACATGTATCCAAATTATGTATTATCGCTTGGAGGTAGATTTGATGGTCAATCAATGCTAGGACATCACACTGCACGTGTTCCAGTAAAACGTGTGATTCCAGTCATATTGAAAATTATAGAATTATTTAAAAAATACAAACAGCCAGATGATTCTCTTTCAAAATGGATTGATAGAATAATTCATGGGAACGAATCATCAGAAATTAAATCTGTGGAAGATATCAAAAAAATTATTGCTCCTTTATTGATTCCTCCAACAAAAGAGGATGATTCTGATTTTTATGCAGACTATGGTAGTGATACAAGTTATCACACAATTACTGGAAAAGGTGAGTGTGCAGCATGACAACCCAAGAAACACCATTAATCAATGTAGATACACTTAGAGAACAAATCATAAAAGATGATGTTAGAATAATTGATGTAAGACGGAAAGATGATTATAATCAAGGCCATATCAGAAATTCTGTTAATTTACCATTAGCTAATCTACTTGCAGATCCCAGCCCTGAAAATATTGTTAGAATTGCTGAAGAATTAGGTATTGAGGATGAAACACCTGTAGTAGTTTATGATGACACTTTTGGTGCATTATCCTCGAGAGTTGTTTGGGCATTACAGTATATTGGTCATAAAAATGTCAAATTACTTGATGTAACATTTTCACAATGGAAAGAACTTAGTTTAGAAGTTACCACAGAAGAACCTGAAATTAAACCTGTAAAACATTCATTAAATTTAAGATCAGAAATAATGGCCACTGCAGAATATCTTGAAAAAGCAAAAGAGAAAAAAAATGTGGTTGTAATTGATAATAGAGAAAGATTGAATTTTCTTGAACAACATATACCTGGTGCAATCAACATTCCATACAGAACACTAGCAACAGATGGAAGAATTATTCGAAATAAGGATGGTATGAGAAATCTACTAAAAAATAGAGGAATTTCAGAGGATGCTGAAATTATTACTTATTGTGGAAGTGTTGGAACACTTTCTGGCTTAGCATTTTATGCATTGAAGTCTTTGGGATTGCCAAACGTCAAACTATATGTTCACTCGTTTAAAGAATGGAAGAATCTAGAAAAGCCCACTCAGAAACAGGAAAATGCTAGTTATTGGGATCTTTCAGCTGAGTGACCAATTTATATGGAATTTTTTTAGTTACACATTGTAGATGAAAGATATCAATGAGATAATGCCCAAAGTTCCAAATATGAAATGGGGTGCATTATTGAACAAAAAACCTACAAACCAAAAAGTTAACGAATTGAATAAATTGTTACCACATAATGGAAAATGGCACACAGTTTTTGAGGAAAATGATGTATCGTATATCGACGGTGTTCCTGTATTTAAAAAAGACCAAGAATCTTGGACATAATTTTAGACTAAAATTATTTTTGTGTTATATTTGTTCGAAGTTTCTTAGTAACTCGAATTTCAATATTATCAAAGAACTCTAACATTTTTCGTTTATTATCAATGAGGAAATCACTTCCTCTTTCCTCTAACCTAACTTTGTATAATCTAATATCTCTATGTTCTTCTAAAAATTCTTCAATCATTTGCTCACCACACATAGATGGGTCAATGAAGACTTGTAAGTTCTCCAAAGTTTTTTCAACATTTTCTTCACCTATTGATGATTTGATTGATTGTACAGCTAGACCAATTTCTTTTAGATTTTTTACTGGTGCAGGAAGTTTTGCTTTTTTTGTTCCAAGTAAGGTACGTTTTTTTGCTCCTATCTTCTTTCCCATTTCCGGCTCTAAATCATATATTGGGATCATTTGGTTGAATCCTTGCCTTTTATGAGTTTTAATTACAAGACCTTTTTCAATTAATTCGTTTAAAGATTTTTGTGTATCTTCCTTACTGAGAAATGTAGTCCATACGATTGAACCAATTGTATGATATCCTTGTCGTAGTGATTCTATAACTACAACTTCGATAATTCTTTTAAAACCTTCTTCATTACGCACGTTAATGAAATCTTTATCTTTTACAGCTTTTCTAGCATTTTTGACATCAATCTCAATTGAACGTTTTAATGATTCAAGTGAATCAGGAATTTGGTTCATCAATGATAGGTAACATGCTTTGTTATACCATGCCATATCATATGTTGGTTCTGAGTCAAGTGCTTTTTCTACACTATCTAATGCTTTAGCAAAATTTTTCTTTTCATAGAATACTAATGATTTAAGATTCCAGGCTTCTGAATTAGTAATATCTATGTCTAAGACTTTGTCATAAACTCTCATTGCTTCTGAATAATCGTCTAGATGAAATCTTGAATATCCAAGTTTAAGCATTGTTTCAACATCATTTGGGTCTGTTCTTAAAATCATTTCAAAAGTTCTCGAGGCCTCCTCCAATTTTTCATCTGCCATAAAATTTATGCCCTTTTTGTATAGCCTATTACGCTGATAGTCAGCATTAGTTAGAGATGTTTCATCGGTTTTTTTTAGTGATGTATCCTCTTTTTTCTTCATATCTTGATTTACTCCTATTTTGTAGATAAATAGTATCCTATCCGTATTTTATATTATATTATTAAAAATGAAAAATGTATTAACTAGGTAGCGCTAAAACATCGATAATGAGCACTCAGACAAGTTTTTCAGTCATAGGAGAATCTCCATTTGATCAGGATGGGATCTTTGAGGTGGAATTGGCTATTAGTGAGGCAGAACCCACCTCTTCTGAAATTCAAAACAAGTCATTCTCATCAATTTGGAAAGAAAAACTCCATTTAAAAGTGAAAAACGGAAAATTTCAAGAGAAGATTGGTTCAGCTGAAAACCCACTTCCTGATGCTATATCTTCTTTTTCAAAAGTTTGGATAATTGTAACTGATCAATTATCTTCTATAGGAAATTCATTTGAATTTGATATTCCTGAATCAATTAAATCATTTCAAAGTAAATCAACAATAAAAGAATCTGTTGTCACAAAGAAAACTGGTCGAAGTTTGCAAGGTAAGCAGGGAGACAAAGGTGACAAAGGTCCTGTAGGTGTACAGGGAGACAAAGGTGACAAAGGTCCTGCTGGTGGAAAAGGTCCATCTGGAGACAAAGGAGTTACTGGAGATAAGGGAGACAAAGGTGACAAGGGTTCACCTGGTCCAGCAGGAGACAAAGGAGATACTGGTCAAAAAGGATTAACAGGAGACAAAGGTGACAAAGGTCCATCTGGTGACAAAGGCACTGTTGGTGGTAAGGGTGAAACTGGTAGACAGGGTCCACTTGGTGACAAAGGTCTAACTGGATTACGTGGTGACAAAGGTGACAAAGGTTCAACCGGTCCACCAGGTATTCAAGGAGATAAAGGCGTACCAGGTTCTCCCGGTGAAAAAGGTGTTAAGGGTATAACCGGTCCAGTTGGTGACAAAGGCTCTCCTGGTCCACAAGGACCACAAGGTGAAAAAGGAAAAATTGGACTTACTGGTCCAGTTGGTGAAAAAGGTCCACGTGGTCCACAAGGTCCACCAGGAGATAAAGGCATTACCGGCCAACAAGGTCCACCAGGAGATAGAGGTCCACAAGGACCACAAGGTGATCAAGGACCACAAGGACTAACAGGTGACAAAGGTCCACGCGGTCCACAAGGCATACAGGGACCACAAGGTGAACAAGGTCCACAAGGTTCTGCAGGTCCATCAGGTGAAGCTGGTCCACGAGGTCAACAAGGTCCAGTTGGTGACAAAGGTCCGAGGGGTCCACCAGGTCCACCAGGTGATAAAGGCATTACAGGTGGAATGTCTGATGAACAGAAAGAACTATTCAAAGATTTGCTAGATATACTTGTTCGAAAAGGATTAATCACATCGGAAGAGCAAATTGAGCTTCAGAGTCATCTTTACTAGAATATGTATATTTTTTGCATAACTCATATAGATATTCTAAGAAAATATCATTATAGTGAATAAAAATGGTAGAAAGTAATTACCAAATTCTAGGTCTAAAAAATAATGCTTCAAGGCACGAAATTCGTTCGGCATTTAGAGAACTTGCACTTAAACATCATTCTGATCGTGGTGGACATGATGAGTCATTCATCAAAATTAAACAAGCATTCGAAGATCTTAAGGCAGGCAAAAAATTCCCAGATTCTCCAGACGAGCACGCAAGAAAATCAAAGTTTGTTTGGGGTACAGATGAAGAAGAACGAAAGCGACAAAACACACTACTTTCTGATGATGTTGCAAAAGAAATTCATATTGCTCAGGAATGGCTTGATGCATTATCACGAGCAGATGCCACAGGAACTAGACTTTTTGGCTCAAAGGAGCTTGGCGAAATTGAATTAGAAAGAAAGGCATCTAAAGCATTAAGCATTAAAGGAAAATTTTGGGCTGGTAAATTATTTTATGATGACCATGTGTTTATGTGGGGAAGTATAACTAATCCATATTTTTCAGATAGTAAGGATTCTAAAACAGAGATTCGTTTGACGCATGGAACATTCAAAATGACTGACCCAATAGATAATGGGTTTAATATTGAAAATGGAACAAAAATAACTGTTGATAATGGTGATATAATTTGTGGCAATGTAAATGGAATACGAGAACAAGTTCCTGATCCAGAAGGCAGAGTAGGTATGTCATTAACCCATGAGCATTTTTCAGAACTTAATGCACCAAATGGTAAAATAATTGCAGGTACTGTTAGGGAAACAGTAGTACTTGACGCAGATGAAATTTTGGTGTTAGACATTGTTGATAATGTAAAAATTAAAGGAAGAAAAATTCAAATTTTTGGGCACAAAGTGAGTTATGATGTTTTCATAGAGCTGAAAAAAGGAGGCATGATTAGATTCTATGATAAAGGTTCAGGATTTGATATTAGTGATGATGCAATATTGAAACTAGAGAATGGAAAAAAATTCTTTTTGGATGAACTAAAAACTAAAAAACTGATAGGTTTTGGTGGTGAAGATATTACATATGATTATCTTGATGGTGTAGGTTCAACTTCTATAAATGATAAGGAATCTATTTCATCTAGGTTATCTGGATTTAAAATTTTTGGAAAGAGAAAATAAAATGTTATTAATTACTTTTTAATTCCTAATTGTCTATTTTTTAATCTTAATGTTTTGCTTCTACATTTTCTGCATCGTGTTGCATTAATATCTAATCTTGCACCACATGAAATACATATCTTCATATGTAATCTAGCTTTTTGGGCAATCTGTTTCTTTAATGGATCAGCAACTGGCATAAAATTTCTTTTTTAATACACTATTAATGCTTATTGACTAGCCATTTTACCTGCAAGCAGGACAGCAACTTCACCAGGTCTTTTTGCAACTGGTATGTTTGCCTTTGCAAACATGGCAATTTTTGATTCAGCAGAACCATATGTACCCATCACAATTGCACCTGCATGTCCCATTCGTTTTTCTTTAGGTGCGCGTCTTCCTGCTATATATCCCACAATTGGTTTATCAAAACCTATATCGATTATATGTTGTGCTAGAATTTCTTCGGCATCACCGCCTATTTCACCAACAACAACAATTCCCTCTAATTCAGGATCATCTTTTATCATATCAAAGGCATCAATCATTCTAGTGCCATTTACAGGGTCGCCACCAATTCCAATCGTAATACTTTGACCAAATCCTGCTGTAGTAAGATTATTTGATATTTCATACAGTAGTGTACCACTTTTTGATAATACTGCAATATTCCCTGGTGAATAAGGACTTGCAGGCATAATTCCAATTTTTATCAATTCTGGGATTATCACACCTGGTGTATTTGGACCAATCATTACTGCATCTTTCTCTTTTGCCAATTCTATAATCTTCATAGTATCTCGTACTGGAACATGCTCTGGAATTGCAACTAATAGTTTAATTCCAGATTCTAATGCATCAGTTGCAGCCTCTAAAAAGAATTTTGCAGGCACAAAAAGAATTGAAATTTTTGCATTAGTAGCGGCAACTGCTTCACTGACTTTTTCAAAAATAGGAATTTTATCTTCAAATTTCTGACCACCTTTACCTGGAGTAACTCCTGCTGCAACATTTGTTCCATACTCCATCATTAATTTTGCATGCGTTGAACCATACTTACCAGTTATTCCTTGAACAATAACTGATTGCTTCTGATAATTTCCATTTTCATCTTTTTGACCCCTTAGAATTTCATAAATGTCTGTCATTTGTTTACCTCCATCACTGCTGTGTTAATTGCATCTTCAACTGAATCAAACATTTTTGTTTTAGTGTTTTTTAACATTTCTTTTGCTTTGTCTGATTCTGCACCCATTAATCTTGCAAACACTGGCAAATCAATCAGGTTTTCATCATATGCTTTGATAAATGCTGAAGCAACTGTTGTTGTTTTAACAATACCACCATAAAGATTTACTAAAATTCCTTTTACTCTATTCATTTTACTAATCAGAGTTAGTGCTTCATATACAGATTCAGTAGTTGCACCACCACCTACATCTAGAAATGTTGCAGGCTTTCCACCGTTGTCAGCAAGCATATCAAATGTAGACATGACAAGTCCAGCACCATTGCCAATAACTGCAATATTTCCATCTAGCTCAACTAAAGAAAATCCACTTTTTTCAGCTCGTTCTTCCAATTCTGATTTCTCTTGATACTTTGCAAGTTCTTCATGTCTAAAGTTAGAATTATCATCAGTCATTACTTTTCCATCAAGTGCCATAATAGAACCATCTTTTAGAATTGCAAGTGGATTAATCTCTGCAAGTTCTGCTTCTTTTTCTACTGTGAGTTTTGAAAGTTGTTTTAGCATTGTAACAAATTCTTCTTCTTGACTTCCTTGAAGACCAATTTCATTTGCAACTTTTTTTGCTGTTTCATCATCTACGTCACCTAATCCGACTTCTTTGATAGTTTGATTTTTTACCGATTCTATTTCAACTCCACCTTCTGATGATGCAATAATTGTATAGCACCTTTTGCTACGATTAAGAAATAACGATAGATACAGCTCTTTTTCAATATCTGCCATTTTCTCTAGTAATATTGCACGTGTTTTTTCACCCTTAATTGACATTCCTAAAATTTGAGGATATTTTATTTCAAATTCATCGCTACTATTACATGCCTGAATTCCACCAGCTTTACCTCTTCCGCCAACTGGTACCTGTGCTTTTATCACAAATGGATAACCTAATTCTTTTGCATCAATGCGTCCCTGCTCAATATCTTTTGATGCCTTACTTTCTGGAACTCTGATTCCAAATTCTTTGAATAATTCCTTTGCTTGATATTCCAAAAGACGCATATAATCAAAGTCTCATTTGAGGACTTTATAATCTGTTTGATACTCTATGCAAATTGTTCTTCTAATTGTTCAACAACTTCTGCAAAAAGATCTTTACTTTTACTCAGCAATCTATTTGGAAATTCATCGATGGTAAAAACAAGCTGTTGCTTTATTTCAGGAACTACCATACCACCAGAAATGATAACTTGTTCTATAACATGTTCCTGTCCTAATGTACATACGATTTCTTCATAAACTTCATCGTCTTCTTCAAGTGTTTCTCGGTACAAAACTATAGGTGTATTTGTTTGGGTTATAATTTTCCTAGCCTTCTCTAACAGATCATGTAAATGATGAACAGACCATGTATCAAGGCTAATCTGCTTAACCATACTATATTATTACTAATTTTGTATTTAACCTGACTTGGTATCTTCTAGTTTGATCAATTGTCAACGTTTTGTAAAGTTATTCAACCGAAATACGAATCTTCAGACCATCAATATCGTCATTTTTGTATTCTTTACATGATTGTTCGAAATCGACTTGTTTTACTCTCACTAAAAATGCAATTTCATCTGTCTTTTCCTTTATCAAATCAAATGATTCAGGATCAAGGTCTAAAATTGATGCTTTGGACAAAATGTCAGTTGGATTATAACCCCTATCTTTTCTTAGTGTCTGTAGTCGTCTAGCCAGGTCTTTGATTAAACCTTTAGCCATCATTTCATCATCTCTTTCAAGTGAAATCATGACTATCAGATTTTGTCTTTTTGCAAATTGGTATTTTTCAACAACGTCAAAGCCAATTATGAAATCTTCCTTGCCTAGAACTATAGAGTTTTGTTCGATTTGGAATGTAAACGTGTCTTTATGACTCAATTCATTAATAATTGCTTCAGGCTCAGTTTCTGAGAACATTTGTAGTAGTTTTCCCATATCTTGCTTTGCTTTTGGACCAATTCCGCTCCTCTCCAGTTCAATTTTTGGAGTTACTGGTAATCCATTTTGTTTTAACTCTAGGTATTGCTCCATTCCTTCAGTATTCTCAATTTCAAAAATTTTATAGTTTTGAATATTCATTTGAGATTTGACTAGTTCTGAGAGTGACTCTAGAATATTCTTCTGACCCTTTTCTAGGCAAATTATTGCTTCATTGAGTGGCCATCTTCTTTTCACTTTTCCTTTCATTCTTGCAGCGGCTGCCACTGAAACTACATCCTTTAACAAATCAAATGACTTTTCACTTTTTTCATCAATTAATGAGGTGTTCTGTTTTGGCCAGGTTTCAAGTAAGATGTTTTCTTTTGCACCAAATATCGTACTGTAAAGGTATTGTGTTGTAAATGGGGAAAATGGATGAATTAGTATGTCAATTGTCTTGAGTGTCTTTGCAAGAATTGCATAAATTGTAGAACGTCTGTCTTTTTGTGAATCATCTTCATCCCATAATTCTGACTTTGTGATTGGAATGTAAATTTGACTAAGTGAGTTTATCAAAAAGTCTTCTATTGCTTTTCCTGACTCGTGAAATTTACATGCATCATTTGCATCTGTTGTTTTTTGTATCATTCTTTGAAGTTTTGATAAAAGCCAAATGTCAGGTGGTGTAAGTAAGTTGTTTTTCTTTGCCCATTCTATAGTTGTCTCATTTATGTTAAATTTGTCATATTCACTGTTTTGTCTGTAAAATGTATGAAGGTGGTAAAGTGTACTTATGACCTGATATGGTCTTGACATTAGCTCTTTTGTGCTAAAGTTTAATGGTTCAATTGGGCTTGACTTCCACATAAAATAGAATCTCACTAGATCTACTGGATATTTCTCTAAAAGCTCTGATGCTTCAATTACATTTCCTTTACTTTTACTCATTTTGTTTCCATTTTCATCTAGTACGTGACCTTGGAATAGAAATGACTTGTAGGGCGATACTGGTGCATTATTTAGTATTACATTTTCAATTAGTAGTGTGTATGCCCATCCTCTAGTTTGGTCTATTCCTTCTGTGAAAAACGGAGCAGGAATTTTTTCCTTGTACTGTACTTCATCTAAGGACGCAAATGGAGCAGAACCGCTGTTGTGCCATGTGTCAAGTACAAATTCCTCTCTTTCCATAGTTGCATTACATTTCTTACATTTGATCAGTATATTGTCAATCCAGGGTCTATGCAGCTCAAAGTCTTTGCCATCAGGAAGTTCTGATGATGCCTCTATGATTTCTTTTCTTGAAAAGAGTCTTTCTATGTTACCACACTCTTTGCAATTCCATATTGGAATTGGGCAGCCCCAAAAGCGTTCACGTGATATACACCATGGGTGCTTTTCTTTGATAATTTCTAAAAATCGGTTCTTTGGAGCCTCAAAAAAGTATTCAACATCTTCAGCTGCCTTGATTGCTTTGTCATCAAGCTTATCAAGCATGTAAAAATATTCCCTTCTTGCAAGCCAGACTAGTCCATGGTTGCAACGCCAGCAAAGAGGATATTTGTGTTTAATTTTGCCAATCTTTACTAGTGCATTTTTTTCTTTGATTGATTCTACTAATTTCTCATCAGCATCTCTAACAAATAATCCTGAATATTTTCCTGCATCCTCAGTAAATTTTACTGCATCATCAATTGGTGAGAAAATTGTAACTTTTCTTTTTGTTGCAATGTTATGGTCTTCTTCACCATTTGCAGGGGATAAATGTACAAGTCCACTTCCTGCATTTACATCAACAAAATCTTCTGCAACTGTAACATGATAGTTGTCTTGCTTTGCAATTTCTGCAAGTTTTGGAATCTCATCTAAAAGTGGATGAATGTATTTTTTACCCTCCATCTCAGAGCCTAGAAATGTTTTTTCTATTTTATAGCCCTCAATTTTTACCTCACTCATGAATTCTTCTAGTCTAGTTTTTCCTACAACCCATGTTTCATCATTTACTGCAATCTCTACATATTCCTCCTTTGGATTTACACCAACCATTGCATCTGTAACTAGTGTAAATGGCATTGTAGTCCAAACAATCAAAAATTTATCCTCTTGTGCAAGTTTTACTTTATAGTATAATGACGGATCTTTTACCATATCATAGCCTTGATTTACTTCAGAATGACTAAGTGATGTTTGGCAGCTTGGGCAGTATGCTACTACTCTGAACCCCTCAGTAAGTATGTCATTTTCAAATGCCTTTTTCATTAACTTCCATTCATTTTCAATAAATTCATCTTTGTATGTCCAGTATGCATTATCTTGATTAAGTGACATTCCTAGCATGTCATCGGCTTCAACCCATTTGGTATGGTATTTTTTCACAATTTTCTTACATTCAGTTACAAGCCTTTCAATGTCTTCTGGAGTTGTAATGTCATTTTTACCATTTTCAATTCCTAGCTCTTTTTCTGCTTGAAGTTCTACTGGGAGTCCTTGTGTGTCCCATCCTGCATTAAAAATTACTTTATTGCCCAGTAATACGTTGTATCTGTACCACAAGTCTTTGAAAACTCGACCTCGAAGATGACCAGCATGAGGTATCCCATTCATTGTAGGAGGACCCTCAATAAACATGATTTCATTTGTTTTATCAACAGAGTCTTGAATCATCTTTGCTACATCCTTGTTTTTCAAGTCCTCAGTAACAATTTTTTCAATTTCTTTGATATCGAAGTTTTCTACTTGTTTCATCTAACGTCTGGAATGTTTTTTCCTATAATAATAATCTCTTTGAATATATACTACAATTCTGCTGTATAATTATTGGTAAATGTTTTAGTTGTTGGCTCTGGTGGACGTGAACATGCCTTATCTTGGAAGTTATCTCAGTCAGATTTAGTCAATAAGGTTTTTGTTGCACCTGGGAATGGTGGAACATCAGAAAATATTCAAATTTCAGTTGATGATATTGATGCATTAGCAAATTTTGCTCAAGAAAAAAGCTGTTTCACAGTAGTTGGTCCTGAAGCACCTTTGGCAAATGGTTTAGTTGACAAGTTCACTGAGAAGGGTTTATCAGTATTTGGCCCATCAAAACAAGCTGCACAGTTAGAATCTAGTAAAATTTGGGCTAAAGAATTTATGAAAAGAAATGACATACCAACTGCGGATTTTGAGATATTTGATAATGCACAAAAAGCAAAAGAATTTGTCAGTGCATATGATAAACAAGTAGTAATCAAGGCTGATGGGCTTGCAGCAGGTAAAGGAGTAATTGTTTGTACTAATAATGATGAAGCAAATGATGCAATTGATAAAATTTTAGTTAAAAAAGAATTTGGCGATGCAGGTTCAAAAATCATAATCGAAGAAAGACTTGATGGTATTGAAGCATCATACATTGCATTATGTGATGGACAAGTAGGAATTCCCATGGCTACAAGTCAAGATCATAAAAGAGTTTACGATGATGATAAGGGACCAAATACTGGTGGTATGGGTGCATATTCACCAACACCTGTAATAGATGATAAACTTGGTAGTGTAATACAAGAACAAATTATTGCTAAAACAATTTCATCAATGGCCAAAGAGGGAATAGAGTTTCGAGGATTTCTATATGCTGGAATAATGATACGGGATGGCAAGCCATATGTTTTAGAGTATAATGTACGAATGGGTGATCCTGAATGTCAGCCAATATTGATGCGTTTGAACTCTGACTTGTACAAGTATCTCAAAGCTTCATCAGAAGGAAAATTAAATGATTTATCAGAAATTTCTTGGAAAAATGAATCAGCAGTATGTATTGTTTTGGCATCTAATGGATATCCAAATTCTTATCCTAAAGGCGACGAAATCACTGGTTTATCAGATGCTTCTCCAAATTCTTTTGTTTTTCATGCAGGAACAAAAAACAAAGATGGGAAAATTATCTCAAACGGTGGTCGTGTTTTAGGCGTTACTGCATTAGGTGATTCTCTAAAAGATGCAATAAACAATGCATATAGTACTGCAGAAAAAATTCATTGGGAAAACAAGTATCAGAGAAATGATATAGGAAAAAAGGGTATTTCCTATTTATGATATTTTAATAACATCGGTTTCTGTAACAATCCAATCCATCTTGACGTCATGTTCAGAATTTGGTATTGACTTAACAATTTGTTTTGAATATGTTAAGGCAATTTTTGTCGATTCATTTTTTGAAAGATACTTATCATAAAATCCATATCCATAACCAATTCTATTTCCATTATTATCTAATCCTATACATGGAACAAGTATTACATCATGAGTTTCCTGTATAGGACAGCTTTCTTTTGGCTCTGGAATATCAAAATTGCCTATTTCAAGTTTAGTTACATCCTCAATTCTTCTAAAAATCATTGTATCATCAAAAACCTGAGGTAGAGAAACTATTTTTTTTTCAGATAGTAATGCCTTGATTAGATCATTTGTTTGAACTTCACTTCCAATTGAATAATAACATCCAATTGATTGTGCTTGAGAAAAAGATTTCATTTTTTTTAATTTTGATAAAATTTTTTGATTATGAAATCCCATAATCTCAAATGACATAGAGTCTCTTTTTTCTAAAAGATGCTTTCGTAAAGCAGCTTTTTCAGGATTTGATGTCAATTCCCTTACTTAATGCTGCTGCAATGGTAGTATTTTTCAAAAGCATTGCAACAGTCATTGGACCAACTCCACCTGGAACAGGTGATGCATATGATGCTTTAGAAATAATTTCATCAAAATCTGAGTCACCTTTTAATTTTCCATTATGATGCGTTGTTGCAACATCAATTACTATTGCATCTTCTTTTATCATATCACTTGTAAGTGTAAATTTGTCTCTGTTACCAACACCAGTAACGATGACATCTGCGTTTTGGCAGATTTCTTTTAAATTTAAAGTTCTAGAATGACATGTAGTTACTGTAGAGTTTCTTTGTAGTAGTAAATGATATAGTGGTTTACCTACAAGATTACTTCGATTAATAATTACTACATTTTTACCTTCAAGGGAAATTTTGTAATAGTCAAACATTTCAAGTATTCCTGAAGGTGTACATGGTTTTAGTATACCATTTCCAATGGATAATAATCCAACATTGTGTGGTGTTAAACCATCAACATCTTTTTCTGGTAAGATTCTAGTTGTTGTATCAAATTCATCTAGATGATTTGGAAGTGGTAATTGTACTAGTATACCGTGAACAGACGGATCGTCATTCAGCATATCGATTAGTTCATTCAGATCATTTTGTGATGTTGTGATTGGCGGTCTATGATCTTTTGTTATTATGCCAGTCTCTTCACATGCTTTGTGTTTATTTCTCACATAAGTCTGAGATGCTGGATTATCACCTACAAGAATTGTTGCAAGGCATGGCTTGATTCCTTGACTAGTAAGTTCTTTGACCGTTTCTGCAACTATTTTCTTGACATTTCTAGCGACTTCTAAACCATCAATTTTTGTTCCAGACATAAAAAAAATTAAGATTTTGTTATTATTTAATTACACTATACTAAGATTTTTAGATTCAGTGTATTGAATTAACATATGAAATATGAATATGATACTGACGCATATCTTAAACAAATTTCTGATTCAAATTCATACTTTAACACTTTTCTTGATAAACAATCATTGGCAGCTGGCATTTTATCATTGGCTCCAGGTGAGGAAGATACACAAGAGCCACATGAATCTGATGAAATGTATTATGTACTAAAAGGTAATGGGTTTTTGCGTATTAACAAAAATGATTATAGTGTAAAGCCAGGTAAAGCATTTTTTGTACCCAAAAACATTGAACACCACTTTTTTGGAAATACAAAAAAACTAACTGTTCTATATTTTTTTGGCGGAGTTTAATTATTAATCAAGTATTTTCACTCGTCTTCCTGATAGACGAATTTTTTTTCTTGCAAAAAGGTTAACTGCTTCTGGATAAATTTTATGCTCTTTTGCTAGAATTTTTTCAGAGAGTGTTTTCTCCGTATCATTGTTTGTAACTTTAACTACTGATTGTACAATAATTGGACCAGAGTCTACACCTTCATCTACGAAATGTACTGTACAACCTGAAAACTTTGCTCCATTTTGAATCGCCTGTTTTTGTGCATTCAATCCTGGGTATGCAGGTAACAGTGCAGGATGTATATTTAGAATTCTGTTTTTATATTTTTTAATAAAATATGGACTAATTATTCTCATAAATCCAGCAAGACAAACAAGTCCATTTTTTACTGTAACTCCATTTTTTTCTAATTCATGAATAACTTTCTTATCATACTCTGTTCTCTTATTTTTGTAATCTTTACTATCTATCACGGATATTTTAACACCTAGTCTATCTGCAATTTTTAATCCTTTTGCATTTGCTTTGTTTGATATTACAATTGATGGTTTTATTGGAATTTTTTGTTTTTTTATTGCTTTTAGAATTGATTCCATATTGCTTCCTCTACCAGAAATTAAAATTCCCAAATTTTGCAATAATTGTTTTTGTTATGCCATTAAAATAAAGCATTGGTTTGTTAACATTCGATCAATATTGTAGTTTATAATTGAAATACCAGTTAGAATTTCATGGGAACGTTCAGATTAACAAAAAATGGAATTACTTACAAGACTAATTATTCTTCAGTATATCTTGATCCCAAAACGGTACATAGTGATGGCATTAATTTTGTTTCACATGCGCATATTGATCATTTACCAAATGGTGGTTCCGGCACAATTATCACTTCTAAAGAGACTAGTGAGATTGCCAAGATTCGTGGATTTTCATTTAATTCACAAGAATCTTTAGATAATTTCTCATTAATTGACACTGGTCATATTTTAGGCTCAAAAGGTCTGCTATTTGATGATGTTTTCTATACAGGTGATATAACTTTACGTGACAGAGGTTTTCTAAAAGGTGCAAAAATTCCAAAATGTAAAACCTTGATAACAGAATGTACTTTTGGTTTACCAGAATTCATTTTTCCAGAAATTAGTAAAATTGTTGAACAAGTTAATGGTATAATTTCAGATTTGTATTCTAATGGAAGACCTGTATTATTACTTGGATACGAACTTGGAAAATCTCAGACAATCTCTCAATTGTTTGACAGTTGGGAACCAGTGTATTATCATGACTCTGTAAAAAAAATGAATGACTTGCATAGGAGACTTGGTGTACCAATAAGGGAAGAAATTGGATACACAGAGGCAAAAACAAATGGTCTGCTAGATAAAAAACCTTGGATAATGATAGCACCTATGATGAGCTCAAAAAACCAATTCATACAAGAAATGAAGTTAAAGTACGGTGCAGTAACAATTGGATTCAGTGGATGGGCAATGTCAAAGAAATTTGGATTTTCTCGAGGAACTGATTATTCAATTCCATTAAGTGATCATTGTGACTATAATGAATTAATTCAACTAGTAGAGCAATCAGGTGCTGAAAAAGTGTATACGGTGCATGGATTTGTAGATGAATTTGCACAAGACTTAGTTCATCGAGGGATTTCAGCTCAGCCATTACGTGAATCATCTTTGGATGAATTTTGTTAATTTAATTTTCTTAATTGTCTGTTATACATAACACCAAATCTATGTGTTTCATCTCTTGCGTGCTGTAAGATTTTTAATGAATCTTTATTCTTTGCAATGATTATTGGTTTAGTTCTTTTTGATACAAAAACCTCTTCATTTTGTTTTGCTAAAGATATACAAGGAATCTCAACTCCTATATTCTTTAACGCAGACATTGCTGCACTTAGCTGGCCTTTACCACCATCTATCACCACAAGATCTGGAAATTTGCCTTTTTCTTTTCTTAAACGCCAATATCTTCTTCCTACAATCTCATTTATCATTGAAAAATCATCTCTGCCAGTAATTGTTTTAATTTTAAATTTTCTATATCCTGATTTATCTGGCTTCGAATCAACAAATCTTGCCATTGAGCCTACTGCATATTCATCACCATGATTTGAAATATCAAAGCATTCAATCACGCGTGGAATTGTAGGCAAATTTAGAATATCTTTCAGTTCTATCAGTCCTGGTTCTGCATTTTTATTTTGAATTAACTCAATATTTCGCATAATCAAATCAATCATCTCTTTTCGTTTTCCCTTACTACCAACAACAATTTTTACTTGAAAACCTGCTCGTTCAGATAATACATCTTGAAGTAATTTTTTTTCTGTAATGTCTTCACTTGTAACGATTGTTTTTGGAACTTGATGTGTTGTATAATACTGATAAACAAAATTTGGAAAATTATTATCACCTATCAAATCAAAGGAAAACTTTTCACTATCTCTAATTACTCCATGTGTCTGTCTAAATGTCATAACTGTAGCATCTTGCTCACCATATCTTATTCCAAAAAATTCTTCATCAGATTTTCGTGCGGCTTCCATTTTTTCCCCTGAATTTATACTTCCTAATCTTTGTAGAGTATCTCTAATCTCTATTGCACGTTCAAATTGCTGTGATTCTGATGCATCTTTCATTTGTTTTTGTAGTTTTTTACTAAATTCTTTCCTTTGCTGTTTACTTTTTAGAATTGATTCTAATTCTGAAATATTTTTAGTATACTCTATTTTCGCTGATTCAAATTCACATGGTGCATCACAGTTTCCTAAATGGTATTCCAAACATACTTTTTTTGGGAGTGTTTTACAAATTCGTACTTTGAATGATTTTCGAAGAGAGCCAATAGTTAATAATTTAGAACTTCCTTTAGTAAACGGTCCAAAAATTTTTCCTTTTCCCAAGAAATCTCCACTTCGTGTTCGTCTTGCAACAAGTAATCTAGGAAATTTTTCATTTGTAACTCTCAAGTAGGTATATCGTTGCTGATCTTTTAATTCAATATTGTATGCTGGTCTATATCGTTTAATCATGTTTGATTCAAGCAAAAATGCTTCACTTTCATTGTCTGTTAGTACAAATTCAAGATCTTTAATTTTTGAAACTAGTTTTTGTGTTTTATAATTCTGATTTTTTGAAAAATATGTTTTAACCCTATTTTTAAGATTCTTAGCCTTCCCGATGTAAATTATTTTTCCTGAACCATCTTTCATCAAGTAAATTCCAGGCTCTTTTGGTATTGAAATTTTTGAAATATCAAAAGTCATGTCTTCATCAGTTTTTTTAGGTATTTTCCTGTATAGCTTTTTGGAAAGTTTGCAACTTGTTCTGGTGTACCTACTGTAACTATATGTCCACCATCATCACCACCTTCTGGACCAAGATCAATTATCCAGTCAGAGTTTTTTATTACATCCATGTTATGTTCAATCACAATTACTGTATTTCCTACATTGGCAAGTCTGTTTAACACATCTAGAAGTTTTTGGACATCTGCAAAATGTAACCCTGTTGTTGGCTCATCTAGGATGTAAAGAGTTTTTCCAGTACCTCTCTTTGATAGTTCTGATGCAAGTTTAACTCTCTGTGCTTCCCCACCAGATAGTGTAGTAGATGATTGTCCAAGTTTTATATATCCAAGTCCTACATCCATCACTGTTTCAAGTTTTCTTTTTATTGTAGGAATATTTTCAAAAAAATCTAATGCTTCTTCTACAGTCATCTCTAGAATGTCAGCAATGTTTTTTCCTTTATACATAACACCCAATGTTTCTGAGTTGTATCTCTTTCCGTTACACTCGTCGCATTTGACATAAACATCAGATAGAAACTGCATTTCAATTTTCTTGACACCATCTCCTTCACATGCAAAACATCTTCCAACAGCCACATTAAATGAGAACTGACCAGGTGCATATCCACGCTCCTTTGATAATTCCGTGTTTGAAAACAATTCTCTAATTGGAGTAAATGCACCGATATACGTGGCAGGATTTGATCTAGGCGTTCTTCCAATTGGAGACTGATCAATTGAAATAATTTTATCTATGTTTTCTACTCCTGCAACATCTCTGTGTTTTCCTGGAAGTCCAGTTGTTTTGTAAAAATAAGATGAAAGTGCCTTGAGTAAAATATCATTGATTAATGTAGATTTACCAGAACCAGAAACACCTGTAATGGAAATTAAATAACCCAGGGGAAATTCAACATCTATATTTTTTAGATTATTTTCTTGAGCACCTTTAACAACTATCTTTCCTTTTTGAGTTCTTTTCTTTTCGCCAATTTTGATTAAATTACGGTTCTTCAGGTAATCCCCAGTCACGGATTTGTGATTGTTTAGGATTTCCTTGAGTGTTCCCTCAAAAACCACATTTCCTCCGTGTACACCAGCACCAGGACCCAAATCAACAATCCAATCAGAATTTCTAATAATCTCTTCATCATGCTCAACAACAATTACAGTATTTCCCAAATCTCGGAGTTTTGATAATGTTTTGATTAGTCTAGAATTATCTCTTTGATGAAGTCCTATTGTTGGTTCATCTAAAACATACAAGACACCTGTTAAATTTGAACCAATTTGTGTTGCAAGTCTTATCCTTTGAGATTCACCACCAGAAAGTGTAGCACTTGATCTGTTTAAAGAAAGATAGTTTAATCCTACATTTCTTAGAAATTCTAACCTCTCTTTGATTTCTTTTAGCACATCTCTTGCAATGAATTGCTCAGTCTCTGTTAATTTTAAATTATTAAAGAATTCATAAGATGAATCAATTGATAGATCGCATACATCCATAATATTTTTTGAATTTATCTTTACAAATAGTGCTTCATGCTTTAGTTTTTTTCCTTGGCAGGTAATACATGGCGTATCACGCATAAATTGTTTTAACCATTCTCTTTTTGCTTCAGAATCAGTTTGCATGAATTTTCTTTGAAGGTTGTTTAATACTCCTTCAAACGCATCTGTATATTCCCAAAATGAGTCACTATTTTTTGATTCATATGAAAATTTTAGAACATCGTCTGTACCATGCAAAATAATGTTAATTTGTTTTGATTTCATCTTATTAATCGGGGTCATCAAATTGAAACCATATTTTTTTCCTACTGTGCGTAATTCTTGTCGTCGAAATGATTGAAATCTTCCACTCCATGGAACGATAGCTCCATCTAAGATAGATTTTGATTTATCTGGAATAACTAAATTAGGATCAAATTCCATTTTTACTCCTAATCCATTACATTGCTTACACATTCCAAATGGTGAGTTAAATGAAAATGTACGTGGTTCTAATTCACCAACTGTAATTCCACAGTGTGGACATGCATTATTTTGTGAAAATATTTTTTCATCTTTGTCTGTTGCTATAAGAACAGATCCAGTTGCCGCTTTTAATGCGGTTTGAACAGATTCAAAAATTCTACTTTTTTCAGCCTTACTAGCAGTAATTCTATCAACTATAATCTCGATATTATGCCATTTTTGTCTATCTAGCACTGGAAATTCATCATCTAATGATATAATATCGCCATTTACTCTGGCTCTAGAATATCCATCTTTTTTAATCTGTTCAAATAATTTTTCGTATGTCCCTTTCTTTCTTTGAATTAATGGGGCAAGAACAAGAATTTTTCTTTGATTGAATTCTTTGATAATTGAATCTGTTATGGATTCAATTGATTGACTTGAAATTTTTCTTCCACATTTTGTGCAGTAAGGAATCCCAATTCTTGCAAACAATAATCTCAAATAATCATATATTTCTGTAGTTGTTCCTACAGTAGAGCGTGGATTTTTACTTGTTGTTTTTTGTTGAATTGAAATTGCAGGTGATAATCCATCAATAGAATCAACATCAGGTTTGTCCATCATTTCTAAAAATTGTCTTGCGTAAGATGATAATGATTCAACATATCTTCTTTGTCCTTCTGCATATATTGTATCAAATGCAAGAGTTGATTTACCAGAACCAGATAATCCACTAATTACAACAATTTTATTTTTTGGAATGCTTACATTAATGTTTTTCAGATTATGGTGTCTTGCACCTTTAACTTTCAATTCACTTTGATTCATCTTTTTCTAATTCCCTTTGTATCATCTTTATCTTATCTCTACATTGGATTGCATTTTCAAAGTCTAATTCTTCAGCGAATGTTTTCATTTTCATCTCAATTTCAATTTTTTGTTTCTTCAAATCAGTTTTTGATTTATTTTTTATTTCATCTAATTCTGTAATTTGTTCTGGTATTGACTTGATGATTGTTTTTGGAGTAATGTTGTAAGTTTTGTTATATTCTATTTGCTTTTCACGTCTTCTTTTTGTTTCTGCTAAAGCTGATTTAATTGATGATGTTATGTTATCAGCATACATGATTACTTTTCCCTCTGAATTTCTAGCAGCCCTACCAAATGTTTGAATTAAACTTGTTTTGTTCCTCAAAAATCCTTCCTTATCTGCATCTAGTATGGCGACAAGTGAAACTTCTGGTATGTCTAATCCTTCTCGTAATAGGTTTATACCGACTAATACGTCAAATTCCCCTAAACGTAACTGTCTTATCAATTCTGTTCTTTGAAGACCTTCAATCTCTGAATGCATGTATCTAACACGAATTTCTTTTTTCGAGAGATATTCTGCTAAATCCTCTGCCATTCTTTTTGTAAGTGTTGTAATCAGGGTTCTACGGTCATGTTTTACCTGTCTTCCAATCTCTATTATCAAATCATCCATCTGTCCCTTTGATGGTCGAATTTCCACCTCTGGATCAATTAGACCAGTTGGCCTCACAAGCTGTTCAACTATCTGTGATGATTTGTTTTGTTCATATTCACCAGGTGTGGCTGATACAAAAATAGTATTTTTTATTCGTTTTTCAAACTCTTCAAATTTTAATGGGCGGTTGTCAAATGCGCTTGGTAGTCTAAATCCATAGTCAATCAATGATTTTTTCCTTGAATAGTCACCTTTGTACATACCGTGAAGTTGTGGTAATGTAACATGTGATTCGTCAATAACAAGTGTAAAATCATTACCAAAAAAATCAAGTAAACAAAATGCTGGTTCTCCAGGCATTCTTCCATCAAAATGTCTTGAATAATTTTCAATTCCTGAACAATAACCCAACTCTTCAATCATTTCAAGATCATATTTTGTTCGCATTTCCAATCTCTGTCTTTCTAATTCATTTAGAGTTGGTAGTCTTTCTTTAAGTTCATCTCTGATTGATTTTACTGCTTTATCTTTAACATCTTTTGCAATAATGTAATGTTTTGCAGGAAAAATCCTGATTTTTGATATGTTTTTCTTTTCTGTTAATGATACATTATCTAATATAGTAATTTTTTCAATCTCATCACCAAACATTGAGATTCGTACTATGTCCTGTGAATATGCAGGTATGATGTCAATTGTATCACCCTTCACTCTGAAAAACCCAGGTTTGATTTCTACATCGTTTCGCTCATATCTAGCGTTTATCAGATTTTTAATCAATGAAGTTCGACCTATTTGCTTTTTGACTTCTACTGTAATTGACATGTCATCCCATTCTTTTGGTGAGCCTAATGAGTAAATGCATGAAACAGTTGACACCACAATTGTTGGTTCTTCTGAAAGTAACATTGCAGTTGCCTCCAGCCTAAGTTTCTCTATTTTTTCGTTAATCTGTGTATCTTTTTCAATATATGTATCAGTTTGTACTATGTAGCTTTCTGGTTGGTAATAATCATAATAACTTACAAAATATCCAACGTTATTATTTGGAAAAAATTGTTTTAATTCTGAGTAAAGCTGGGCAGCAAGAGTTTTGTTGTGTGATATCACCAGAGCATTTTTTCCAGTTCTGGCAACTGCATTTGCAATTGTAAATGTTTTTCCACTACCAGTCACACCTAACAGTGTTTGATTGGATTTACTTCTAATTCCTTTTACTAGTGAATCAATTGCATTTGGCTGATCTCCAGTTGGTTTAAAGTCAGAATTTAGTTTGAATTCTTGTATTTTTTGCAATAAGCAAGATCATTCTAAAGAAAATTTAAAGCAATGGTAATATTGAAAATTAGCACACTGCTTCCTGAATAGTCTGTCCTGGGAAGTTTCTATCAAACCAATCAGCATAAGTTGGTTCATTATTGTACCGATCTAAGTAGTGCTGTAAGTCTTTTTCAGGGTCTGGGAATCCTGGAATTATTGTCATATTCTCTGATTCTTGTTTGACTAATACGTTTGTGATGGTCTGTCCTGGGAAGTTTCTATCAAACCAATCAGCATAAGTTGGTTCATTATTGTACCGATCTAAGTAGTGCTGTAAGTCTTTTTCAGGGTCTGGGAATCCTGGAATTATTGTTGATGAAACAAGTGTTTGAGTATCGTCACATGTTACACGCGTTACTACGATTTTGTCATCCGAATCAAAGTTAAAATCCATGAATAATGCTCCAGCTCCACCACCGATTATTATTACTGCGATTACTCCAATTATTACAGCATTTTTACCTGACGATGACTTTCTTTTTGGCTGTGGACCTTTTTCAATCTCTGCAACAAATTTTTCTTCTAGTGTAGTATCGGTTTCACCAGTTACTCTTTGAACATATTCTTTTTCATATTCTTCAAAATTAGATGTATTTTTGTTTGATTTTTCTATTTCTGGCGTAAAATCATCTGTCTGATTTAAGTTTGGCTTAGGAAATTTATTTTCTGGAACTTTATATTCACCTTCTTGTGCTTTTCTAATCCTTGGAAAACTAGTTGTTTGTTCTTTTTCAGGTTCTTTTTTTCTAATTGTTACTCTTTGCCTTGGTGTTAGATATTGTGTTACTAATGCATCTATGTATTTTCGATCTTCCAATGAAATTAAACTACGCTTTTGAAATGATTCAATGATTCTTTTTAACCGGTCTGGGTTGCCTTTACCTTTCTCTAGAAGTCTTAACGCATCATCAATTGTTGAATCTGACATCAATCAAATTGTAGTTAAAATGTTTATAAAAATTGATATAAAATTACCATTTTACATCTTTTTCTAGGTTTATCCCATTTTCTGAAATTGAAAACCCCATTATTTCTAATGTTTTTCTTGATGTTGACGAATTCCGTTCAAATATTTTCCTAGCAAGTTCAATTTTAGCATCATTTTTTAGATTTTGTCCAATTTTGTATTTTCCTCTAATTAAATCAGGAGTTATCTTGATTACCGCCACTTCATTTAGCACATCCATTTGGGGATTAATCGGTTCATATCCACCTTCAGGTTGATATTTAGTCATCAACCCATTTAACGCCAATGTCTTTTCGTCATTATCAGTTACAATAATTCCCTTTCCTTTTATCACAATACTAATGTATAGTGTATCTGCAAGTGATGCATCTTTTGGGTCTGAAAAATATGACGGTAAGAATTCCAAATTCTTATCTACTTCAAACCCAACTTTTTCATTTTTTTTAATATTTTCAAGTTTTTCACCTTTAATATGGGAGTGCATGTAAATTACATCATTAAGAAAAACAAAATTCATCGGAATAATTTGGGGAAATCCGTTTTTGTCTATACTTGCAACCCTACCTGTAGATTCAGAATTTAAAAACTCCTTAATCTTTTCTTTTGATTTTATCTCTAAAATACCAAGTAACTGCATAATTATTATAAATTTTAATTATTAAAGAGATTATTGTTTTAGTTATTTTTCCTGTTCCTTAAAATATGGAATTACTTTACTTGCAAATTTATCAATAGAACCAAAATACCCTGGATTTGATCCCCAAAATCTTATTACAAAATGATTTACACCTGCTTTAATAAATCTCTCAAAAACTTGGATTACATCATCTGGTGTTCCAACGCCAGTAGATGATCTTGCAATTTTATCAGGAATTTTTGTTGCAGCTTCACGCATTTTTACAATCCAGTCTTGATTTGACATTGAATATTCTGTAAAGTATTTCTTAAAATCAAACCCTTCAATTTCTTTAAGCCCATGTACTCTAAGAATTTCTTCTTTAAACAGACTTACTTTAACAGCTTCTTTCATTTTTGCCCACGAGGCTTCCCCATCATCTGAGAAGTATACATCAATATCTAATGCCATTTGAAAATCTTCTTTCTCTTCCTCGGTCCTACCATTTTCATTCATGGAATTAATAATCTGTTCTTTATGATCCTCAAATAATTCTGGTGTGTAACCTATTGGAAGCCAACCTTCACCATATTTTCCTGTTAACGCTAATGTTCTTTTTCCACCTGATGCCATGTACGTTGGTGGGTGAGGTTTTCGTATCGGGGGTGCTTGAAGGCATGCACTCTCTAACTTGTAGTATTTACCTTCAAAGTCTACGGTATTATCAGGTGTTGAACCGTATAATTTTTTGATTACTTGAATTTGTTCTTCCCATTTAGAAACTGGTTTGTCAAATGGGATACAAAATTCTTTTAGATTTTGTGCTTCACCAGCACCAATTCCCAAAATCGCTCGTCCTTTTGAAATTCTGTCCAGTGTTATAGCAGCTAATGCAATGTTTGATGGGTGTCTTCTGATTGCATCAGTCACACATGTTCCAAGTTCAACATTGTTTGTTACAGCTGCAATTGAAGAAAGCATTACCCAAGGATCTAACACAATTGCATTTTTCCATTGAGGGACATTTGTATGGTCCATATAGAAAATAGAATCATAACCTGTTTTATCAGCAAGCATACATGCAGTCAAAATCTGATCTTCAGTATAACCTGCTCTTGCAACATTTAACCCATTTTGAATTCCAAACTTTAACATTATTTCAGACCTTTCATTTTGGTGTTAATATGCATTTTATAAAGTATGAGAAATTGTACTGCCTAAAATAAAATAAATGATCAAAGATTTCCAGAATTAATATCGTTCAGACATTTAATAACATCTTCTTTCGAAATTGGTATTGGATTTGGATCTAGATGCCCTTTATCAGTCATAACAACATCTGCTGCTTCACTTACATCAGCTTTTAGTTCCATTTTATCAAAGCCTAACTTTTCAATTACTTCTTTGAATCTGTCATAGAATATTGATTTGTTGTGTTTGTGTGCTACAGTAGTACAAGATGATAATGAATATCCATGTGGAACACCCTCATTTGAGAATACATATGATAATGCATGTCCTAATGTGGTAGAACAGTTACCAAATCCCATTCCTGACAACATAGAGCCGTATGGGTAATTTTCTGGTTTATCATTCATTATTGCATCATGTAATACATCAAACGCTTGTTTACATAATGTCCTTGTTAAATCATTTCCAAGTTTACTATCATAACCTTCTGTGGCCTGTGCACATGCATCACAAACTGAATTTTTAAGAATTTGGTCTGGAGTTCCATCCATAAAATATGAATCAATGACTGCTCTATCTGCAAGGAATCTATCTTCTCTAAGTAATTTCTTTTTTCCATCAAATTTAAGAACACAGTATGTTGTCATTTCAGCACCCGTACCAAATGTTGTTGGAATTAAAATCTTCTCTACACCAAACTCTGATGCAGAATATTTTACAACATCGAGTGAACTACCGCCACCAAGACCAATTAAGACAGATGGCTTTTTTTCTTTATATTCAGATATGAGAGCATTAACATCATCAATAGATGGCTCTGGTGTAACTTTATCAAATAACATATAATCTTGAATTCCCATTTTATCTAACCATTTATCAGATAATGCTGGAGGAGCAGTTGTCACTACTAATGCATTTTTTGGATATTCAGCATCTGATAATGCATTATTACCAAACTCAATTTTTTTTGGTAGTAATACTTTAGCCATACATTGGGGATTTTCTTTCTCTTTTTATATCTTACAACTTAGAAAGACTTTAAGTCATTTTTCGCTTGGTTAGATAGATGATACAGAATAACACATTTTTTAGAAGTAATAAAAAATTTCAGGATGCGATAAAAATACTTGATGAGGGTTTAACATATGCAGATCCACAAATTGGTTTATCACGGTATTTTTCTAAAAATAAGATTAAAACTACAAAATCTACAATTAACCTAAAAGAATTTGAGAATGTGTATTTAGTTGCAATTGGCAAAGCGGCAGATTCGATGGCAAAATTTGTAGCATCACAAATTGTTCTTAAGAGTGGTATTGTTGTATTACCATCAGATTACAAGCCAATTTTTACTACAAAAAAAATACGTTTTTTTAGATCTGGTCATCCATTACCTAATCTTCAGAGCCTAAGAGCTGGAAAATATATACAAAAATTTGTTGATTCTACTACAAAAAATGATTTTATTATTTTTTTAATTTCAGGTGGTGGTTCATCATTAGTTACCATTCCTTACGGTATTACCCTTGAAGAGAAAATTTGTGTAAATCACGAATTAATTCACTGTGGAGCAAAAATTAACGAAATTTCTTGTGTAAGAAAGCATATTTCAGACATCAAAGGTGGAAAACTAATTCAAAGAATGCAGAGTTCTGGAATTTCATTTATTTTGTCAGACGTTATTTCTGATGATCTTAGTTCAATATCATCTGGAATTACATATGCTGATAAAACAACCTTTTCGGATGCATTAAAAATTATTAAAAAATATAAAATTGAGAAAAAAATATCAAGAAATGTAATTAGTACATTAAAAAGTGGTATAAATGGAAAAATTCCTGAAACACCAAAAAAACCAAAACTTACTAACATCATAATAGGTAATAACAAAAGATCTCTTGATAAGATGGTGAAAAAAGCAGAGAATCTAGGATATAGTGTACATGTTATGTCTGGTTTAAATTCTAATGTTAAACTAACTGCAAGAAATATTGCTAAAAAATTAAAAGTGACAAAAAAATCATGTATAGTTTTTGGTGGTGAAACTACAGTAAACGTTGTTGGTACAGGTAAAGGCGGAAGAAATCAGGAATTGGTACTTCGTTTATCAAAGGAATTAAAAAACTATCCATGTGTAATTTCATCTATTGGTACTGATGGAATTGATGGTAACACCAAAGTTGCAGGTGCGATTGTTTCTAATGTTAATATGCCATCATTTGAAAATTATTTAAAAAATAATGATTCATTTAACTTCTTCAAAAAATTTGGTGGACTGATACAGACAGGTCCAACTCATACCAATGTTAATGATATTGGTTTAATTATTAAACAAACCCTCTAGAATTACTAGAAACTGAAGTTTCTTCATCAGTTGAAGTGGATTTAGTCGCTAAGTTTTTTTTTGATTCAATAATTTGGTAGTTTATTTTTAAATTTCTATGGTTTGTTAGTTGATTAATAAAGTAAATTTTATCATTGACAATTTGACTATTAGTTTTTTTATTGTTAGTTAGAATTTCATACATATTTTTTGAGTCACACATTACGTTGACTGTGTCATGGTCTTTGATGATAAAAACACCTAATCCCCAATATATCCCAACATGTAGTGAAATGAATTTTGACTCTTCATTGTTTTTAACATCCAATTTGCCACCTGAAAGATATGCTGGTGGGTGCTCTCTTTTTTGATGTACTGTTTTACTCTCATTTTTTATTACCCACGAGTACTTTTTTATCGTACCATCAAAGAAAAGTTCATGCTCCATATGTCAATCAAATACTAGTGCTTTATCAATATAATTTGAATTCTGAGCTTAATGATCAATTATGAAATTCATTTTATGATGAAATCTCATAATTTCTTTAAAAAAATGGTTGATGAGTTAGTTGATTTTTCTGAATTTGATCCTGAACTTGCTGATGGTATAAAGTGGCTTGATATACAGGCACAAAAAAAAGGAATTACATTTTATGACATGGTGTTTGAAGTGTTATACACTAATGATATCAATTCCAAAGCAAAAACCTGGCTTAAAACAAGAAATTAATTTTTAGTTTCTTTTATCAATTGGCACGTATGCACATCCTTGAGGCCCATCATACTTTCCAACGTAAACTGCCTTAGGTCTATACAACATTGGTTTTGGTGCAGCCTCGGCAAATCTTTCTTCAATAACATGTGCAGACCATCCTACAACTCTAGATATTGCAAATATCGGTGTATTTAGATCCATTGGAATTCCAAGCATATAGTATACAGATGCGCTATACAGATCAACATTTGGAAAAATATCTTTATTCTTTTTGTCTTTCATGAATTTTACTGTTGAGTCTTCAACATTCTTTGTAATTTCATACCATGGCATTTCAGTTTTTTTGGCAAGTGTTTTTGATAATTCTTTAAGAACAATTGATCTTGGATCAACTGTTTTGTAAACCGCATGTCCCATACCCATGATTCGTTCTCCTTTCTCTAGTTTGTTTTTAATCCATACTTCTACATTTTTTTCATTCTGAATCTCTAACAGCATTTTCATTACTTCAAGGTTAGCGCCACCATGTAATTCCCCACTTAATGCACCTACAGCAGCACTAACTGCAGAGTACATGTGTGCTCTAGTAGATGCAACTTCTCTTGCTGCAAATGTTGATGCATTAAATGTATGATCTGCATGAAGGATTAAGCAAACATCGAAAGTTCTTTCAAGTTCTTTATCTGGTTTTTCACCTTTTAACATATATAGAAAATTTGCGGCATGACTTAAATTGTAATCTGGCTGAATCGGGTCTTTACCTTTTCTAATCCTATCCCAGCTAGCAATAATTGTAGGTACTTTAGCAATTAAATTAATTGCCCTTTGGTAGCTAATCTCTTTTGCAGAGCCCTCTTCATTATAGTATCCTGCTAATGCTGCAACAAATGCCTGTAACACATCCATTGGTTCAGCTTCCTTTCTCCAATTACCCATATTCTTTTGCATCTGTGGTGCAATTTGTCTAGAATCACGTAATTTTTTTTTAAATTCTTCAAATTCTTTCTTATTTGGTAAATTATCATGTAACAAAAGATATGCGGTTTCTTCAAAGTTTGAATTTTTTGTTAGATCTAAGACATCATAACCTCTGTAGATGAGCTTTCCTTTCTTTCCATCGATATGTGATATTTTAGTGTCTGCAACTGTTATATCTCTCAATCCAACATTTTTTGTTTCCATATTTCCTATCTTCGAATAGGACTTTTAAATTTTCAAGTCATCGATAAGTCAATAAATTTAGTTGTTAGTCTAATCTATCAAAGCTTGGGCATATATCGTGAATTTTAATTATTAATTATGTCACATATTGAACGTGAATTAGTGAAACAGGTTGATGATGCTATTATCAATGCATCACCAGAATTTTTAAAATTAATTCAAAAATTTGATGTGGAAAATCAATTATCTGGTGGGACATTTTATGAAATTTTTTCAACTGTATTAAAAACACAAAAAGAGAAAAATAAACTCATACCAAAAACAAAATAATTTTTTCAGATTTTTTCATTCTTGGTTTAAATGAGGGCTAGCTAAAATATGTGTATGGCTACAAAAAAACCAACCAAAACAAAAATTGTATGTGTATCACATGAAGAAGATGCTGATGGAATTAGTTCTGCAGCACTAATCAAACAAGCTTTTGGTGGAACATCAATACTAGTTGATTATCCTGGAATGATGGATTCAATGGAATCATTAAGAAATGATGATCAGTTAAAAGAACTTTATATTTGTGATCTTGGATTAAACAAGAAAAATGAATGTGAATTTGTTGAACTCTTAACTAATCTAAGAAAACGTAGCGTCAAGGTGACATATATTGATCATCATGATCTAGATAAAAAAATAATTAACCAATTGGAAAAAATAAAGGTTAAAGTAATTCATGATATTAATGAATGTACAACTGTTCAGGTTTATAATGCATTCAAGAATAAATTAAATGATCATGCAGCATTTGTTGCAGCATGTGCAGCAATTACTGATTATATGGAAGATCGTCCATTAGGTTCAGAACTTTTACAGATTTTTGATAGGCAGTTTGCATTAATCAGTGCTACCGTTTTAACATATAATATAGTCGGCCATCAAAAAGATCCTGATTATCTTTTATATCTGGTTGATGAGTTAAGCGAGTCCAAGTATCCACATGAAATTCCAAATTCATATGAGTTTGCCCAAATTCAAGTTGAAAAACTTGCATCAATAATTTCACAAGTAAAGAAATCAATGAAAGTGATAAAAAATTTAGGTTATATGGAAATACTTGACTCAGGTGCTAGTGGTGCAGTAAATTTTGTTTTAGGTCTATCTGGAAAAGAAGTTGGTGTTGCATACAAAGAACGAGTAGATTATGGAATTTATGCAGTGTCAGTTAGAGGTTCCAAGAAATGTAAGGTTCACTTGGGTAAACTTGTTAACAAACTTGCAGCAGAGGTAGGTGGTTCAGGCGGTGGTCACGATAAAGCATGTGGAGCATCTGTACCAAAAGAAAAAATTAAAAAATTCATCAAAAGTCTTAATGAATCTCTAGGAAAGTAAATTGTCAACAGCATCTTTGAGAAATGATCATACATTAATCGAGAAAGTACTTAATGCACTTGAGACTACAGTTTCGTTACTAGTAGAAGGAAAATGCATTCCTGAACAAATTCTTTTACCTACAATTGACTTCACACAGAATTTTACTCATGTGTGTCATCATGGGAAAGAAGAAGAGGGATTATTTCCTGCATTAGGGCAAACCGGTATGCCAAAAAATATGGGACCAATACACAGAATGTTACTTGAGCATAAAATGACAGAGCAATTAGCTGAACAAATTGAGGTAAATACAAAATTGTATCTTGAATCTGGAAACTCATCCAAACTAATTTTGGCATTACAGAATTATGTTGTACATGTAAGAGAGCATTTGTGGAAAGAGAATAATCGATTATTTATGATGGCAGATTCCAGATTGAATAATGTATCCAAAGAAGTAGATGATCGTTTACAAAAAATTGAACATGCAAAACTTGAAGAATTAGGTAAATCTCGTTCTGAATATGAAACTTTAGCAGATGAATTAGAAAAGTCAGTATCTAAGATTTAATTAGCAATCTCTACTACCATATCAATTTCAACTGTTGCATTTAATGGCAAACTTGAAACTCCTATAGCAATTCGTGAATGTCTTCCTTTCTCATCAAATATTTTCATCAATAAGTCAGATGCAGCATTAATTACTTTTGGGTGCTCAGTAAAATCCTTAGTTGAATTAACAAAACCTGAAATTTTAATTATTTTTTCTAAATTATCTAATGTTCCACAATACGCTTCAATCTGTGCAAGTCCATTTATGACACATAGTTTGGCTGCTTCTTGGGCATCATCAATTGATTGTGTATCTCCAACCTTTCCTTGATAAACTACTTGACCATCTTTAATTGGAATTTGTCCCGAAACAAATGCCAATTTCCCTGTTAAGACCACAGGTACGTATGAACCAGCAGGTTTTGGTGCATTAGGAATACTTATTCCTAAATCCTTCAATCTTTTCTTAATCATAATATTTTCCAGATTCCTTTTCTTTTATTTTTTCCTCAAGTTGCTAAATCATTTTTGATTGCTCACTCTAAAAATTATACGTTTTAGCCTAATGTCTACCAAAAATAGGGCATTATAGTGAAATCACAAAAAAATAACTCTCAAAAAAATATGTTACAGGTGAGAAATCTCATGTCTATCGTAGAGAAAAAACTATCATCATTTGACAATGATAATTCCATAGTTGAAAAATTAGACGCAGATGAATTAACCGATTTCTATAAGATCCTTACAATGTGTGAATTATTACTGTCCAAATATGAAAGTAGAAAATTCACATATCAAAACATGAAAAAATTTGTGGGTATACTAGATTCTACTATTGAATCGTTAGAGATGATGAATGGAAAAATCGATGAATTAACAATCTCTGCTGACTTTTCTATGAAAAAAATCAAGGAATTTGAGTCAGAATTCCTTCATTCAAAAACTGATTCCTAGTTATCAGGCATGAAGACAGTTGAATTATTTTAACTAAATCTGTGACAGCAATTTACTCACGTGAATACCTAGTCAAATCTACAGAAAAGTCATTAGTGATTTAAAATGAGTATGGCCCCACAAGAACTAGAAAATAGTGCTAGCAAATATGCTTCAGACGCAATAAATGCAGATTCACAAGGTGCATACGGAATGGCTATTTCTGGATATCAGAATGCATCTGCAACTTTAATGAAATTAATGAGATTATATCCTGATAGTAAACTGAATCAAGTGTACACTGAAAGAATACGTGCTTATCAAAACAGAGTTAAAGAACTTCAAAATACTCGTGCTGGAAACATAGAGCCAGTTGTAGATCCTAACGCATCACCAGAAGAGCAGAGAAAATCACTTGCACGCACACAACCGAAATCAGACAGTAGTATGGAAGATTTAATTCTAAAGGAAAAACCTGATGTAAAATGGAGTGAGGTAGTAGGGTTAGACGATGCAAAAAAGGCATTAAAAGAATCAATAGTTTTTCCAAGCAAAAGACCAGACTTATTTCCACTTGGATGGCCTAAGGGAATGTTACTATATGGACCACCGGGAACTGGAAAAACAATGCTTGCAGCTGCTACTGCACATGAGTTAGATGGATATTTTATTGTGGTAGATGCCGCATCTATGATGAGTAAGTGGCTTGGTGAAGCAGAAAAAAATGTTTCAAAACTTTTTACAATGGCTCGCGGTTACTGTGAAAAAGAAGGTAAGCCTGTAATTCTTTTCATTGATGAAGTTGATTCTCTACTTGGTGAAAGAAACAGTGAGGTTGGTGGCGAAATTAGGGCTAAAAATCAGTTCCTATCTGAAATGGATGGTGTGAATGGTAAGGGAAAAAAATTGATGATGTATGTAATTGGAGCAACAAACAAACCTTGGAGTCTTGATCATCCATTTCTCAGACGATTTCAAAAACGGATCTATGTTTCATTACCTTCTACAGAAGCTCGAGAAAAATTATTTGATCTTTATACGTCGCCGTTGAAAAAGAATTCACGTGTAAACTCTCTTAGCCTTGCAAAACAATTTGATGGTTATAGCGCTAGTGATATCAGGGATGTTTGTCAGAGTGTCCAAATGGAAGTTGTCAATGAATTATTTAGATCTCCAGACTATCATGAACCTGTAGCAGGTGAGGCTCCAAGTCAACCTAGAGAATTAACTATGATGGATTTTAAGAATATTAAGACTAAAAGGAAGCCTAGTGTTTCTACAGAAATGGTTCGTGCATATCATAAATGGAGCGAACAATTCCGTGCACTTTGATTTTTTGCGATCATTACACAAAATTTAAATCTAGAATCATGGCGACATGTGAAGGGTTACAATTTCCATAAAAAAATCAAAACATGCAAATAAAAATGGGAAGCTGATCCTTTCTGACGGAACCGTTATTGATGGTATGGGGTTTGGATTTTCTACTACCACAATAGGAGAAATTGTCTTTAATACTGGTATGGTTGGTTATACTGAGACATTAACTGATCCATCGTACAGTGGTCAGATTCTAACTTTGACATATCCTTTGGTAGGAAATTATGGTGTTCCAGATCCTGATCTTGAAAATGCCGATGGTGTATCAAAATACTTTGAATCTTCTAAAATCCAAGCTCGTGGATTAGTGATTCATGAATTATCACTCAGCGCTAGTCATTGGAATCTTTCAATGACTTTGGATGAATGGATGAATAATGAAAAAATTCCAGGGATATCAGGAATTGATACACGTGAGTTAACCAAAAAACTTCGTCAGTCTGGTGTTATGATGGCTGCTATCTGTGTATCTGATACTGAGATTAATGTTGATGAAATTATGGAGAAACTAAAAGGTGCCACTAACTACAACGATGAAAATTTCATGAATGTTGTATCAACTAAAACTACTGAAAAGTTTGGAACTGATAAAGATAACATAGTCTTAATTGATACTGGAACAAAAAATGCAATAATCAGAAATATCCGTGAATTAGGTTACAACGCAATCAAAGTTCCTTGGGACGCTACAATTGATGAAATTTTAACATATAATCCAAAAGGTGTGATTGTCAGTAATGGTCCTGGTGATCCTGAACATTGTCCAAATACAATTGATACTGCAAAAGAATTAATCAAAAAAGAAATTCCAACTCTTGGAATTTGTCTTGGGGCTCAGATACTTGGCATTGCAGGTGGTGCATCAACCTACAAATTGAAGTATGGTCATCGTGGCCAGAATAAACCTTGTATCAATTTAGATAACAATCAAGTATATGTAACAAGTCAAAACCATGGATACTGCATTAACCCTGATTCCTTACCAAACTCTGAATTTAATTTATGGTTTTCAAATGCAGATGATAATACTGTTGAAGGAATAAAACATAAAAATGAAAAATGTATTGCGGTTCAATTCCATCCTGAAGCTTCACCAGGTCCCTATGATTGTAAATTTGTCTTTGAGCAATTGAAAAAAATAATGGAGAAAAAATAATTTGCCTTGCGATAATTCTATAAAAAAAATTCTTGTTTTAGGAAGTGGAGCAATCAAGATTGGTGAGGCAGGTGAATTTGATTATTCTGGAAGTCAATGCTTGAAGGCAATTCATGAAGATGGACTGAAGAGTGTTCTAATTAATCCAAACATTGCAACCATTCAAACTGATACAAGATTTGCTGATAAGGTATATCTTCAACCAGTAACACCAAAGTATGTAGAGGCTGTAATTGAAAATGAACGCCCCGATGCAGTTATGTTATCTTATGGTGGTCAGACAGCTCTAAACTGTGGTGTTAAATTAGATGAGAGTGGAGTTTTCGAAAAATATGGCATCAGAGTCCTAGGAACACAAATCCCTGGAATCATGGCTACTGAAGATAGGCAGAGATTCAAAGATAATATGCAAGAATGTGGTGTTCCAGTACTCAAAAGTAAAACTGTTCACACATTTGATGATGCAAAAAAGGTAGCTGAAGAATTAGGGTATCCTGTAATTGTTCGTGTAGCATATACACTTGGTGGTAAGGGTGGTGGTGTTGCTCATAACGAAATTGAATTACACGAAATTGTTGGGCGTGGTTTGGCGGCTAGTCTTGTTGGCCAAATCCTAGTTGAAGAATATGTTGGTCATTGGAAACAGATTGAATATGAGGTCATGCAAGATTATGAGGGAAATAATGTCATTGTTTGTAACATGGAAAATGTACTTTCAATGAAGGTTCATACTGGTGATAATATTGTAGTTGCCCCATCCCAGACAATTAACAATCATGAGTATCATATGCTTCGTTCTGCTGCAATAAGGGCAACAAAGCATGTTGGAATTGTAGGAGAATGTAACATCCAATATGCACTGGATGCTGATTCTGACGAGTATGTAGCAATTGAAATTAATCCCCGTCTTTCTCGTTCCTCTGCACTTGCAAGTAAAGCAACTGGATATCCACTTGCATACATGTCTGCAAAAATTGGACTTGGATATTCACTTCCTGAGTTAGTAAATCACATTACCAAAGCAACAACAGCATGTTTTGAACCATCATTAGATTACATAGTATGTAAACATCCTAGATGGGATTTTGAAAAATTTGAATTAGCAAATCGGAAACTTGGTCCAACAATGAAATCTGTAGGCGAAGTCATGGCTATAGGTAGAACATTTGAGGAGTCACTTCAAAAAGCAATTCGAATGTTAGACATTGGAAATGATGGTCTTGTACTAAATCGTATGAACGGCAAAAAATTTGATGAAGAAGCTATCGAACAGCATCTTCAAGCACATGATGATTTTATTTTGTATTATGTAGCAGCTGCCATCAAAAAGGGAATCTCTGTTGAAAGAATTTATGATTTGTCCTCAATTGATCCGTGGTTTATTGAAAAAATAAAAAATATTGTAGAGACTGAACAAAAATTAAAACAAAATGAATTAGATAAATCACTATTACATACTGCAAAAAAACTAGGATTCTCAGATAATCAGATTGCACGTGCAAAAGATACTACAAATCAAGAAATTCGAAATATAAGAAAAAACTTTGGTATCATTCCTTCTGTAAAACAGATTGATACACTTGCTGCAGAATGGCCTGCACAGACAAACTATCTTTACTTGACTTATGGAGGTGGTACTAATGATGTCATACTTGATGATTCTGATAAAGGTGTGATGGTTTTAGGTGCAGGTCCTTATAGAATTGGAAGTAGTGTGGAATTTGATTGGGGAACGGTGAATATGGTTTGGGGTCTTCAGGAAAATGGAGAAAAAAATGTTAGTGTTGTAAATTGTAATCCTGAAACGGTATCTACTGACTATGATATTTGTAATAGATTGTATTTTGAAGAACTAACACTTGAAAGAATTTTAGATATAACTGAGTTTGAGAATCCAAAAGGAATTGTTACTTCTGTAGGAGGGCAGACTGCCAATAATCTTACTCCTAAACTTGCAGAAAATGGAATTAATCTAATTGGAACAAGCGCTGAAGATGTCGACAAAGCAGAAAACCGCTCTAAATTCAGTGCAATATTAGACAAACTTCACATAAAACAACCATTATGGCAAGCATTCACAAACATCACAGATGCTAAAAATTTTGCACTCGAGGTTGGTTATCCTGTATTGGTTCGACCATCGTATGTTCTAAGCGGTGCTGCAATGAAGGTTGTTTGGTCTCAAGAAGAATTAAAAGAATTTACAACAAATGCAGCTATAGTATCCCCAGATCATCCTGTGGTAATTACAAAATTCATGTTAAATTCACTTGAAGTGGATGTTGATGGAGTTTCTGATGGAGAGAATGTGATTATTGGTGCAATTGTTGAACACATTGATAGTGCTGGTGTTCATTCTGGTGATGCAATGATGTGTATACCACCTTGGCGTTTAAGTAATAAAATTATTGAGAACATTACAGATTCTACAATACGAATTGCAAAGGAATTCAGTATTAAGGGACCATTTAACTTACAATTCCTTATTCACAATGATCAAGAATATGTAATAGAATTAAACATACGTGCATCACGTTCAATGCCTTTTGTGTCTAAACTTGTCAGAATTAATTTGATAACTCTTGCAGCTAAAGCAGCACTTGGAAAGACATTACCACAAATACCTCCTGGAAAATGGCAGAAAATTCCAATACATGGAATCAAAGTTCCACAATTTTCATTCATGCAGTTGGACGGTGCAGATATTGTTCTTGGTGTAGAAATGCAATCTACTGGTGAAGCTGCATGTTTTGGAGACAGTTTTTATGATGCATTAGCAAAAGGATTGACATCAGTTGGATATAATCTACCAAAAAGTGGAGCTGCATTGATAACCATTGGAGGAGCAGAAAATAAAGAAAAATTACTCCCAACTATTGCATTACTAAAAAAATTAGGGTTTAAACTTATGGCAACAGAACATACTGCAGAATTTTTAGAAGAAAAACTTGGAGACGTTGAAATTGTACATAAGATTAGTGAACCAGATAGAAAACCTAACATTGCTGATCTCTTACACCAACGAAAAATTGACTTTATTGTAAATATACCAAGTACATCCACACTTGAAAAATACGTTGGAATGCTATATGATGAATATCAAATACGAAGAAAATCACTTGAATTGGGGATTCCAGTTTTAACTACACCCGAGCTTTCTGAATCATTTTGTAAAACCCTTGAATGGCTACAAACAAATGAAACTACTAAGAAATCTTTACAACCATATGAAAGTTAAATTAAATCTGCCAGTATAGATTTATTTCCAATTATAATTCCATCTAATGTAACAATTTTGGCTTCAGTTATTTGTTCTAATCTTCCTATAAGTGGAGAAATTGATTTTTTATAAAATCTTTTTTTGGTTGCATAAAAATATGGATTAAATGATGGCATAATTGTAATTTCCAATTCGCCAAAACTCGATGGGAAAATTTGTTCCTTTGTAGTTTTCAATGAAATCCATACACGCTTTCCATTTAACAATGAACTTTTATCAAAAAACACTGGATGAATATGCCCCATGATAATTTTGTTTACACTTGAAAAATTTTCTGCTGGCATTGTGTGTCCATGTGTTAATAGTATATCATCAATCACAAGTCCTATTGAATTTGTGATAGTTACATCATTAGGAATTAATTGTTGGATGTTTGCATCATGATTACCAGGAACTAGAACTAAATCAACATATTTTTTAATCTCTTCAAAAAATTTTGGTATGTCATTCCACTCTGCATTTGAGATTTTTTTAATACTTGATTTTACATCACCTAACAGTATCAAAGTTTCTGGTTTTTCAATTTGAATTAAATTTTTTATTTTATTGATTGTTTCATTAATAGGTGAATTTTTACCCATTTCAATTTTGTTTGATGAAAATTTATCTTCAAAACCAATATGCAGATCAGTAATAACCATGTATCTTTTTGACCCTTCAATCATTAGTGCTGGTTCTGATTTAGATATTCTAATTTTTACCACCAAGATTATAGGTTTGTATCGAATTAATTTCTTATGAATGAAAAATCTAAAAAATTAGGAAGCATAATGGAACAAAATCGTGTTAAACTTCATTTTTTTGAGCCCAGTCAAAGAGAAGTATGGACTATTGTGGGAAAAGAAAAAGAGCATTGGATTGACCCAGATTCAAATTTTTGTTCATGTGCTGGATTTTATTTTGAGATGTTAAAAAATAAAAAACCTTGCTATCATATTAATTCAGTTCAAATTGCAAAACAAGAAAAAAAAATTGATGTGATTAAATTTTCAGATGAAGAGTTTGATGATTTTATTTCTAGTGTATTAACTGACTTGTAATTACTCTAATTTTACTTCAAATAGATCATCTTTGGCCACACCTTTCCATACACCAATCATTCCTTCAGGCTCACAAGGTTCTACTTTTGTGATTTTCTGGATTTTAATATGATCTGGATTTGGTGGCATCCATAACATTGCCATATAATCACCAACTTCCCCTGCCTTTTGTGGATCTGCCAATATCACATTTTCCTTAGAGAATCCCTTAGATTCCAGAGCACTTATTGCTTTTTCATTCAGGTCCATTCTTCCATGGGTAAATAGATAGACGTTTTTTGTTGTATCAACTTCTGACATAGATAAGCCAAGATCTTGCACCAAATAAATTTTTGATATAATATAGTGGAAAAATGCCATTAAGTTTTTAATATGGTAATAAGTCGATGAGATTATGACATCAGCAGACAAGTTTGGTATTGGGTTTACAATTGCAATTACCGCTGTAATGATTGGACTAGTTTCGGGTGGAACCTTTGACGTATCTCAACCATCACCAGTTCAATCAGCCCCTGTTGAAACTTACACACCACCTCCACCACCTCCACCACCAGTAGCAGCTCCTGAACCTATGATGGCACAGAGTGATGATGACCTTACCACTGTTTTATCATATAATATCCGTGGAGCAATAGTTGAAAGTATAATTGGTGACTCTGATAGTAATTCTATTGATATTCTAATTGATGCAAGACTTGATGGTGAATTAACAATTACAATAACTTCAAGTGTAGTTGAACCATTTGACGATGGTGCATACTTTATTTTAGTAGACGGTGAAGAAATTCATGACTTTACACAAAAAGGATCCATCCTAACAATTCCATTTTTAGCTGGTACTAGTGATATTACCATTTTAGGCATAAGTGATGATTACGTAGAATCTCATGCAGCAGACAAAGCAGCAGCAGACAAAGCAGCAGCAGACAAAGCAGCAGCAGACAAAGCAGCAGCAGACAAAGCAGCAGCAGACAAAGCAGCAGCAGACAAAGCAGCAGCAGACAAAG